>Ga0209916_1000559_pt1 | contig 55341 bp, 53 predicted proteins | sample ThiBio_1000_plan_FD_183956 | JGI IMG/M metagenome (GOLD analysis project Ga0209916, IMG submission 183956) | Wastewater bioreactor microbial communities from Cape Town, South Africa - Thiocy_solids_2 (SPAdes) | ecosystem: Engineered > Bioreactor > Thiocyanate-remediating > Anaerobic-Aerobic ... | reverse complement strand
TCCGCGCGTATGAGTCACGGCTGGCCGCGGGGGGGACGCGCGCGGCGCAGGTGCTGCTGACGCTCTCCGACGTGTCGGAACGCAGTCATTACCTCAACGTCCGCAACACCCTCGAGCGCCTGCTCGACTGGCGGGTCGTCCCGGTCATCAACGAGAACGACACGACGGCGACCGACGAAGTCACCTTCGGCGACAACGACTTCCTCGCGGCGCTGGTCGCGGCGCTGCTGAAGGCGCGGCTGCTGGTGCTGCTGACGAACACCGACGGCGTGTTCACCGCGGACCCGCGCACGTCCCCGGAGGCCGAGCTGGTGCCGAGCATCGAGGACACCCAGGTGCTGGAGACGATCCAGATCGGCAAGTCCTCGGCGCTCGGGCGCGGCGGCATGGAGAGCAAGATCACCTCGGCGCGGATCGCCAGCGAGTCGGGCGTGCCGGCGGTGATCTGCAACGGGACGCGGGGGGAGGATCTGGCCGCGGCGGCCGCGGGCGGCGCCGTGGGGACGCGATTCACGGCCAAGACCGAGGACCGCCTGCCGCCCTACAAGCTGTGGCTCAAATACGCGAAGCAGTCGAGCGGGACGGTGCTGGTGGACGCGGGCGCGGCGGTGCGGCTGCGCGAGAGCGGCTCGAGCCTGCTCGCGGTCGGCGTCACCGGCGCCGAGGGAAGCTTCCAGGCGGGCGACGCGGTCTGGGTGGCGGAGCGCGGGATCGAGAGGCCGCTCGGCAAGGGGATCTCCGAGTACTCCTCCGGCGACGTCGCCCGCACCGCGGGTCACAAGAGCGGCTACCTGCGCGAGCACTTCCCGGATGCCCCGGAGGAGGTCATCCACCGGGATCGATTCGTGCTGCTTTAGGGCCAACTTCGCAACGATTCTGTGCCAGACGGGGCGTGGCGGACGCGGCCGGTTACCCTTTCCGGATGGCCGTAGCGACCAGAACCATTCCCGAGAGCTGCATCGCCGCCAAGCGCGCCGCGCGTGTGCTGGGACGAGCGCCGACCGCCGCCAAGGACGCGGCGCTGGCGGCGACCGCCCGCCTGCTCGACGAGCGGGTCGACGCGATCCTCGAGGCGAACGCCGCCGACCTCGCCGACGAGCGTGCCGCGGGCCTGAGCGAGGCGCTGCGCGATCGGCTGACGCTGACGCCCGCGCGGGTCGCGGCGATGGCGGAGGGCGTGCGCGCGGTCGCCGCCCTTGCCGACCCGGTGGGCGAGGAGCTCGACTACCACACGCTCGACAGCGGGATCGACCTGCGCAAGGTCCGCGTGCCGCTCGGCGTGGTCGGGGTGATCTACGAGGCGCGGCCGAACGTGACGATCGACTGCGCGGCGCTGACGATCAAGAGCGGCAACGCGATCGTCCTGCGCGGCTCCAGCTACGCGCAGCGCTCCAACGGCGCGCTGGCGACGATCGTGCGCGAGGCGCTCGAGGAGGCAGGACTGCCGGAGGACTCGGTGCTGCTGCTCGACTCCGGCGACCGCGACGGGCTGGCCGAACTGGCGACCCAGGAAGGGGTCGTCGACCTGCTGATCCCGCGCGGGGGCGAGGGCCTGAAGGAGGCGATCAAGGCGGTCGCGACGGTGCCGGTGATGTACGCGGCGGCGGGAAACTGCCACGTCTACGTGCACGCCGACGCCGACCTGGAGATGGCGACGCGGATCGCGGTCAACGCGAAGGTGCAGCGCCCCGGGGTCTGCAACGCGGCGGAGAAGCTGCTGCTCGACGAGGCGATCGCGGCGAGCCACGGGCCGACGATCCTCGCGGCGCTGGCGGCCGAAGGGGTCGAGCTGATCGGCGACGCGCGCGCCCGTGCGGTCGCCGGCGAGTCGGTCGCCATCGGGGAGGCCGGCGAGGGCGACTGGGACACCGAGTACCTGGCGCTGAAGATGGCGGTCGCGGTCGTCGACTCGGTCGATGAGGCGATCGACCACATCAACGCGCACGGGACCGGCCACTCGGAGGCGATCGTCACCGAAGACGCACAAGCCGCCGACGCCTTCGTCGCGGGAGTCGACGCGGCCGCGGTGTATGTGAACGCTTCCACGCGATTCACGGACGGATTCGAGTACGGGATGGGTGCCGAGATCGGCAATTCCACCCAGAAGCTCCACGCGCGGGGCCCGATCGGGATGCGCGAGCTGACCACGACGAAGTACGTCGGCCGCGGCAGCGGCCAGGTTCGTGGCTGACGCGCCGGGCGCAGGCATCGGGATCCTCGGGTCGGCCTTCAACCCACCCCATCTCGGTCACCTGGCGCTCGCCCAGGAGGCGCTCTGGCAGCTGAATCTGGCCGAGGTCGTCCTCGTCCCGACCGGCGTCGCCCCGCACAAGCGGATCGTCGACGACCCGGGGAAAGAGCTGCGGGTGACGATGACCCGGCTCGCCGCCGCCGACGACGCGCGCTTCTCCGTCTCCGCCCTGGAGGTCGAACGCGACGGGCCGTCCTACACGTATGAGACCTTGGAAGCACTTGCTGAGGAAAGAGGCGAAAGTGATCTCGTTTTCGTGATGGGGGCCGACGCCGCCGTCGGACTCGAGAGTTGGCGTGAGCCCGAGCGGGTGGTCGGGCTGGCGCGCCTGGCGGTGGCGCGGCGCTCGGGCATCTCCGACGCGGAGGTCGCGGCGGTGATGCGCAGCCTCGGTGCCGAGGGACGGGCGACGATGCTCGAGATGCCCCAGTTCGGCGTCTCTTCCTCCGCGGTTCGCGAGCGCGCCGCCGCCGGCCGGCCGCTCCGTTACCTCGTCCCGGAGCCGGTAGCCCGATTCATCGAGGAGAAGGGGATCTACGCTTGAATCCGGTCCAGTCAGAGAACCTGGCCCGGCAGCTCGCCGAGCTTGCCGATTCGAAAAAAGCCGAGGACATCGTCGTGCTCGACATGCGCGGCCTGGTCGCCTACACCGACTTCCTGGCGATCTGCACGGCGCGCAACGAGCGCCAGGCGCGGGCGATCGTCGACGAGGTGCGCGTGCGGGTGAAGCGCGAGTCCGGCCTGCTGCCGGGCGGCGTCGACGGCGGCGGCGAAGCGGGGTGGACGATCCTCGACTATCTCGACGTGGTCCTACACGTCTTCACCCCGGAAGCGCGCGACCGGTATCAGCTTGAGGACCTCTGGCACGAGGCGCCGCGGCTCGAGCTGGACTTCGACGCGCCCGAAGCGCCTTCGGCCGCCGCCGGCGCGTAGCGCGCGCCCACCTGCGGCGCGTCGGCGCCGCGCGTGTGACCAAAGTCCGTGGACGTGACCAAAGTTACGTCCGAGCCCCACTCTACGGTCGCGCCCATGACCAGCTTCAGATGGGCGCTCCTGGGTTACCGCCGCCTCGAAGTCGACGCCGCCGTCGCGGCCCGCGACTCCCACATCGCCGGCCTCGAACGGCAGGCCGCGACGCTCGGCGAGCGCAACTCGGCGCTTGAATCGCAGAGCTTGATCCAGGCGCGCGCGATCGCCTCACACGAGGCCGACCTCTCCTCGTTGTCGGCGATGGTGATCGAACGCGAGCGGACGATCCGCGATCTGACCGAGCGCCTCGAGGAGGCGAACGCCGTCCACGACCGCAGTATCGCCTCGCTCGACGCCGTCTCGGAGCGGCTGGAGGAACTGCAGGCCCAGGCGCGCGGCCAGGCCACCCGGATCCGGATGAAAGCGCTGCGCGAGGCGGTCGAGGTCAGCAACCGTGTGCGGGAGCTGAACGAGGCGGAAGGCGCCGAGGCGGGGGCCGGCGATGCGGAAGCCGGCGCGGAGCCCGCCGAGGCCGAGCCGCGGACCGACATCGCCGCCGAAGCCGCGGCGATCGAGGAGGCGGCGCCGGCGCCGAGCGCCAACGGCTCGACCAACGGCAACGGACACGCGACCGTCGATCCCGACGCCTCCTGGGGGCCGGGCCTCTACGAAGGCAAGCTGCGCCTCGAGATCGGCCCGCTCGGCGACTTCTCTCAGCTGGTCGGCTTCGAGGAGACCGTCGGCCGGATCGGCGCCACCGACATCTCGGTCGAACGCTTCTCCGAGGGCCGCGCGACCTTCTCGATGCGCCTCGACCAGCCGGTCGACCTGTTGCGCGAGCTGGAGTCCCTCTCCAGCCTCGACTTCAAGGTCCGCCACACCGCGCCCGACAACCTGATCCTCGACGTCGACGAGGACGGCCCCGAGCGCCACGCCGCCTGATGGCACCCAGCGTCACAAAGGATTTCCATTTCCGGCACTGGATTCATACCGCCGGGCCTTGAGGTTCTCGGTCCCATGGGCGAACATATGTTCGATGGAGAATCCAAATCACAAGGGCAATGCGGCTGAGCTGGCGATCGCTGCGGAAGCCGCGACGCTTGGCCTATCGGTGCTCAAACCGTTGACCGAGCACGAGCGCTACGACCTCGTCCTCGGGGTGGGCGGCGAGCTTTACCGGGTGCAGTGCAAGTGGGCGTCGCTACACGATGGCGTTGTCAAGATCAATCTCGGTAGTTCGTACCACTCGCCGACGCGCGGATACGTGAGGACGACCTACGGGGCAGAGGAGGTTGACGCCATTGCGGCGTATTGCCATGACCTTCGGAAGTGCTATTTCCTGCCGATCAAGAGGTTCGCCGGCAGGAATGCTATCCACCTGCGGATCGCGCCGGCACGAAATAACCAGCGCGCGTCGCTAAACTGGGCAACTGCTTTTGAGTTTCCCGGGGCTGTAGCTCAGCTGGCAGAGCGCCGCCATGGCATGGCGGAGGCCAGGGGTTCGAATCCCCTCAGCTCCACTGTCGAAGATCCTGTATGCGCGCCGTCCGAAACGGTCGGCGCGCATGAGTTCCGCAACCGGTTCGGCTTCTACCTTGAGCGCGCCGCGGCCGGTGCCGAGATCGCCGTCACTCATCGGGGTCGCCCCTTCGCTCGCCTTGTCCCTGCCGACCTCAACCCGACGGCCGCGGTTGCCGATGCATGACCGATGCGGGCGCGTACCGCCAACGAGCACGTCCTCTCCCACGGGATGGAGGACACGCGCGAGGCGCTGGCCGTCTGGCGGGACGAGCGCTGGCGGGTCCTGCGCGGCTGGTTCGCCCTCAGCCTCTGTATCGCGCTCGCGCTGCTCGCGGCCGTATGGGTCGTCTCCGGCCTGCTGACGCCCGACGTCACGCCGTGGAAGATGCCCGGCCTGACCGAGCCGTCGCGGCTCTCCGACCTGCCGCCGATCCTCTACCGCAACGCGCTGGTCCTCGCCCTCCATGCGACGGCCTGCGTCGCCGGGTTCATCGCGGGCGCCTCGATGCCGCTCGCCGCCGAGCAGCGCAGCGGGTTCTCGCGCTGGGTCCACGTCAAGGCGGGGGAGCTGGCGATCCTCTTCGTCGCCGCGGTGACGCTCTTCTCGCTCTGCACGCAGGCGCTCTACCTCGGCTTCCAGGGCGCGACGCTCGCCTATCAGCTGCACATCAGCCGGCTCGAACTGATCCTCAGCGTCCTCCCGCACGCGCTGATCGAGCTCACCGCGCTCTTCCTGCCGCTCGCCGCCTGGCTGATCGCCAGCCGCCGCGGCGAGTGGAAGCAACTGCTGGCGGCGACGGCGGTGACGGTCGCGATCGCGGTGCCGATGCTGATCGTCGCGGCGACGATCGAGGTCTACGTCTGGCCTCACATCCTGCGCGCGCTCAGCGACTACCACTACTCGTTCGCCGGTCAATTCGCGCACTGACGTGCCACCCGCCGCCTCGCCTACATAAGATCGCCAGCCCATGAGTGGCTACGAACCGAAGGCGATCGAGAGCAAGTGGCAGGAGGTGTGGGCCGCGGAGCGCACCTGGGAGGTCCCGAACCCGGGGCAGCCCGGCTTCGACGCGGAGAAGCCGAAGGCCTACGTCTGCGAGATGCTCCCCTACCCGTCGGGCGAGCCTCACGTCGGCCACCTCAAGTGCTACGCGGTCGGCGACGCGATCGCCCACTTCCGCCGCCGCCAGGGCTTTCAGGTCATGCATCCGATGGGCTACGACGCCTTCGGCCTCCCGGCCGAGAACAACGCGATCAAAACCGGCGAACCGCCGCGGGTCGCGACCGAGCGCTCGATCGAGTCGTTCCGCCGTCAGTTCCGCTCCTGGGGGGTCTCGATCGACTGGTCGCGGGAGCTCGCCACCCACCAGCCCGAGTACTACCGCTGGACGCAGTGGATCTTCCTGCAGCTCTTCGAGCGCGGGCTCGCCTACCGCACCGAGGCGCCGGTCCAGTGGTGCCCCAAGGACGCGACGGTGCTCGCCAACGAGCAGGTGATCGACGGCCGCTGCGAGCGCTGCGGCACCGAGGTGATCCAGAAAAAACTGGAGCAGTGGTTCTTCAAGATCACCGATTACGCGGACCGGTTGCTGGAGGGCTTCGGGGCGCTCGAGTCCTGGCCCGAGCACGTGATCACCATGCAGCGCAACTGGATCGGCCGCTCCGAGGGCGCCGAAGTCGTCTTTCGCTGCGACGAAGTCGACCTCGACTTCCCGGTCTTCACGACGCGCCCCGACACCCTCTTTGGCGCGACCTTCTTCGTCCTTGCGCCGGAGCACCCGCAGCTGGAGAAGCTGGTCGCCGGGACGCCCGCCGAGGCGGCGGTGCGCGAGTACGTCGACCGGGTCGGCCGCGAGTCGGCCGAGGAACGCGGCGCCGAGGACCGCGAGAAGACCGGCGTGGCCCTCGGTCGCACCGTCGTCAACCCGGTGAACGGCGAGGAGATCCCGATGTACGTCGCCGATTACGTCCTGATGGAGTACGGGACCGGCGCGATCATGGCGGTCCCCGGGCACGACTCGCGCGACTACGACTTCGCGCAGGCGTTCGACCTGCCGGTCAAGCGCGTGATCGAGGGGACCGACCCGGAGGCGCCCGGCGACGCCGCGGGCCTGCCTTACACCGGCGACGGGCCGATGGTCAATTCCGGCCGCTTCGATGGCCAGGGGAACCGCGATGCCTACGACGCGATAGTCGCCTGGCTGGCCGAGGAAGGGCGCGGCAAGACCGCGGTCAACTACCGTCTGCGCGACTGGCTGCTCTCGCGGCAGCGCTACTGGGGCGCGCCGATCCCGATCGTCTACTGCGAGGAGTGCGGGGCGGTGCCGGTCCCCGAGGACCAGTTGCCGGTCGAGCTGCCCGAGATCGAGGACTACGCGCCGCACGGCCAGAGCCCGCTCGCCGCGGCCACCGACTGGGTGTCGACCGAGTGCCCGAAGTGCGGCGGCGCGGCGCGGCGGGAGACCGACACGATGGACACCTTCGTCGACTCCTCCTGGTACTACATCCGTTACCTCGACCCCCGCAACGCGGAGGCGGCGTGGGACCGCGGGGCGGCCAACCACTGGATGCCGGTCGACCAGTACATCGGCGGCGTCGAGCACGCGATCCTGCACCTGATGTACGCGCGGTTCCTGGTCAAGGCGCTGGCCGACCTCGGGCATCTGGAGGCGCAGGAGCCGTTCGCCAGCCTCTTCGCCCAGGGGATGATCACCCGCGACGGCGCGAAGATGTCGAAGTCCCGCGGCAACACCGTCAGCCCGGCCGAGTACGTCGAGCGCTACGGCGCCGACACCGCCCGCACCTACGTCTGCTTCATGGGCCCGCCGGAGCGCGGCGGCGACTGGACCGACGAGGGGGTCGAGGGCGTCAACCGCTTCCTCTCGCGGCTCTGGCGGCTCTGCGAGGAGGTCGCGGAGCGGACCGCCCCGGGCGGCGACCCGGCGGCGACGGAGGGTGACGCGCGGACGCTGGTCGCCAAGGCGCACTGGTCGATCGACAAGGCGACGCACGACTTCGAGCGCGGCTTCCAGTTCAACACCGTGATCTCGGCGGTGATGGAGCTGATCAACGACGCCTACCGGCGCAAGGACGGCCTCTACGGCGATCCGGGGGGCGAGGCGGCGCTCCGCTTCGCCGTCGCCACGGCGGCCTCGCTGATCTTCCCCTTCGCCCCGCACCTCGGCTCGGAGGTGTACGAGCGGATGACCGGTGAGCGGGTCTGGGAGCAACCCTGGCCGACCGCCGAGGAGGCGATGCTGGTCAGCGACACGGTGACGCTCGTCGTCCAGGTCAACGGCAAGCTGCGCGCCCGGATCGAGGCGCCCGCCGACGCGCCCCAGGGCGAGCTCCTGGCGGCCGCCAAGGCGAACGAGAACGTCGCCAAGTTCCTCGACGGCAAGCAGGTCGTCAAGGAGATCGTCGTTCCCGGCAAGCTCGTCAACCTGGTCGTCAAGTAGCCAGGGCGTCCGATCTGGCGCGCCCGAGGGCCAGGTTTGGTAGAAACGGCCCGTGCTCGTCAGGCGCCTCTCGGAAACCTCGGTCGAGGAGTGGCATCGCCTCCGCACCCACGTTCTCATGGACGCGGGTGAACTCGGCGCGCGGAACCTCTCCGTGACCTGGCTCGTCCTGCCCGGAGGAAGCGAGCAACGGCTGCGCTCCCAGGAAGAAGCCGAGCAGGTCTACGTGGTCGTGCGCGGCGAGGGGACGATGTCGGTGGCCGGGGATACCCAGGCGGTGACGGAGGGCGACCTGATCCTGGTCCCGCCCGCGACCGAGCACGCGGTCCGCAACGACGGCAGCGACGACTTCGCCTGCATCTCGATCCAGTCGCCGCCGGTCGCGGCGGAAGAGCTCTACAGCGATCAGCTCGCCGAGGTGGCGGGCTACGACGACGAGGACGACTACTAGTCCCGCTTCCGTAGCGCTCTTTTTACGTTCTGCGCGCCACGCGTGCGCATTTTCCCGGCAGGGTCGTGGCCATGCCGGAACTGAGCAGGACCCAGGTGGCCGTCTACGGCGCGATCGCCGTCGCGCTGCTGTTCGTCGGTGCGCGGGCGGTGCGGGGCGAGGGCGGGGGCACTGAATCGAGCTACACGACCAGCTATGAAGACGACGAATCAGGGTCGAGCGTCGCGGTCGAAGAAGGCGGCAGCGATGTGGTCGTCGACGTCACCGGCGCGGTGCAGCGACCCGGCGTCTACCGGATGCCGGCGGGGAGCCGGGTGAACGACGCCGTGAAGCGCGCCGGAGGCGAGACCGGCAAGGCGGCACTCGACTCGATCAACCTCGCCGCGCGGCTCGCCGACGGACAGCAGGTCGTGGTGCCGGAAGAGCCCCCGGGTGGCGGCGGGACCGCCGCCGGAGCCGCCATCGGCGCCGTCGGCACCGAAGAAGACGCCCCGATCAGCCTCAGCACCGCGACCGCCGCCGAACTGGACACGATCGACGGCATCGGCCCGGTGACCGCCGAAGACATCATCGAGTTCCGCGAAGAACACGGCGGGCTCTCGTCGGTGGACCAGCTCGACGAGATCTCCGGGATCGGCCCGGCGACGATGGAAGCGCTCCGCGAACGCCTCCAGCCCTGAGTGCGCGAGCGGATGCCGTGCGCTCGCCCAGGCCCTCACTGCCGATCCTGATCGGGATCGCCGTCCTGGTGGCGGTCGCGGTCGCCCGCAGCGCCGAGATCCGCGAGCGCGCGATGGCCGGGCTGGGGGAGGGGATGCCGCCGCGCGAGGCGGCCCTCGCCCGCGGCTTCGTCCTCGGCGAAGACGACGGCCTCGACCGGGCGACCAAGGAAGACTTCATCCGCGCCGGCCTCTCGCACCTCACCGCGGTGAGCGGTGAGAACGTCACCCTGCTCGCCCTTCTGGCGATGCCGGTCCTGGCGGCCTTCGGCATCCCCCTGCGCGAGCGCCTGGTCTGGGTGATCGGCCTGATCGCCGTCTACGTCCCGCTCGCCGGCTCGGCGCCCTCGATCCAGCGCGCGGGCGTGATGGGCGTCGCCGGCCTGCTGGCGACGCTGACGGGACGCCGAACGTCGCGCCTCTACGCCCTCGTCCTCGCGCTGGTGGCGACGCTGGCGATCAATCCATCGGTCGCCGGCGACGTCGGCTGGCAGCTGAGCTTCGCCGCCGTCCTCGGCATCCTCCTGCTCGCCGCCCCGATCCGGAGCTGGATCCTGGGCCGACTCACCCGAGGCCCCGCGATCCCACATCCTGGCCGCGACCATGCCCGGTCCGCTTCATCGTCCCAAGCCGCCGGCCCGTGGCGCCGCGCCCTGGCCGAGGGCATCGCGGTCACGGTCGCCGCCACCCTGACCACGGCGCCGCTGATCGCCTTCGTCTTCGAAGAAATCTCCCTGACGAGCCTTGTCGCCAACGTCCTCGCCCTGCCCGCCGTCGCGCCCGCGATGTGGCTGGGCATGGTCTCCGCCGTCCTCGCCCAGATCCCCGGCATCCCCCTGGCACCCCTCAACGGCCTCGACGCCCTCCTCCTCGCCTACATCGCCCAGGTCGCCGCCTGGTGCGGCCGCCCGTCCTGGGCGGTGCTCCACGTCCACATCGACCTCCTCACCATGCTCGCGACCTACGCGGCCATGGCCACCGCCATCGTCCTCGGCACCCACCTCGCCCGCGCCCGCCGCCTGGCCGCCGCCCGGGCCACGTCTCCCGCGGGTGCGTTCGTCGCTTGTCTCGCATACGGCAACAAACGACGAACGCACTCCGAGGCCCCCGACCCCGCGGTCGACCTAACGTCCGGCACCCGCGCGGCGGTCGACCTAAGGTCCGGTAGGCGGGCCAAAGGTCGACCGCGTTCCAGCGACCGGGCCAAAGGACGACCGCGCTCCGGGCGTTGGTTCGGGTTCGGGGCTGTCGCGGCGCTGGCGATGCTCGTCGCGCTTGTGGCTTTCGTTCTTCGGCCGCGCGGCTCCCATGCTCCGGTCGGGCCGCCGCCGGGGCTTCAGATCGACGTGCTCGACGTCGGCCAGGGCGACGCGATCCTTCTGCGACCCCGGAGCGCGCCCGCGGTCCTCGTCGACGGCGGCCCTCCGGGCGACGAACTCGTCGCCCAGCTCCACGGCGAGCGCGTGTCGCGCCTCGGCGCCGCGATCGTCACCCACGATCAGTCCGACCACGCGGCCGGGATCGCGGAAGCGCTGGGACGATTGCCGATCTCCCGGCTCGTCTACGGGCGCCTCGACCGCCGGTTCCTCGCCATCGCCCGCGCCGACGGCGCTCTCCCCGAACAGGTCGCCGCCGGGACGACGCTGCGCTCGGGCTCGCTTCACCTCGAAGTCCTCTGGCCGCCGCCCACGCTCCTCGCCGAAGACCCGCCCGACACGGACCCGAACGCGCTCGCGCTCGTGATCCGCGCCCGCTGGCACCGCTTCACGATGCTCCTCACCGCCGATGCCGAGGCCGAATCGACGCCGCTCGACCCCGGCCCGATCGACGTGCTCAAGGTGGCCCACCACGGCTCCGACGACGCCGGTCTCGGGCCGCTCCTCGACCGCATCCGGCCGCGACTCGCCGTGATCTCGGTCGGCGCCCACAATCCGTACGGCCATCCGACTCCCGGGACGCTCGCGACCCTCGCCGCGCACGGCGTGCCCACCGTCCGCACCGACCTCGACGGGACGATCGAGATCGACGTGGGCCGCCGAGGCTTCACCGTAGACTCGGATTGATGCCCGACGAGATGCGCCCGCTCTACCTGATCTCCGGCACCGACGGGGCGAAGATCGAGGCGACGCGGCAGCGGCTGCGCGCCCGCGCGGAACGGGAGGGCGGAGACGGGGCGCTCGAGGTGTTCGAGCCGAGCGAGGGCCGCGGCGCGCCCGACCACGAGGCGCTCCTGGCGGCGATCCCGGCGATGTCGTTGATGGGCACGCGCCGCTACCTGCTCGCCGACGGGGTCGAGAAATGGCGCGACAAACAGCTGGCGGCAGTAGCCCAGGCGATCGGCGGGACGCTGCCGCCCGACCTCACCCTGGTCCTGATCGCCCGCGCCAAAGCGCCCGCCAAGCTGCTGAAAGCGGTGAAAGCCGCCAAGGGCGAGGTCCACAACTTCGAGGCGCCGAAAGCGCGCGACATGCCGCGCGTCCTGGTCGGGGACGCCCAGCGCCTCGGCTTCAAGCTCGACCCCGCCGCCGCCCGCCTGCTGGTCGAACGCATGGGCCCCGAGCCGCTCCGCCTCCACCATGAGCTCGAACGCCTCGCGCTCTGGGCCGGCGACTCGGGCCAGGTCACCGCCGCCGACCTCGAGGAGATGATCGCCGACACCTCCGAAGCCGCCGTCTGGACGCTCTCCGACGCGGTCGTCGAGGGCGACGCGCGCACCGCGCTCCGGGTCGGCGAGCAGTTGATCGAGCAGGGCGAGAACGTCACCGGCCTGATCTACGGCCTCGCCTCACGCCTGCGCGCCGCCTGCGCCGCCGCCGCGATGCTGGAGGAGGGGATGCCGCCGCGCGAGGTCGAGTCCCAGCTCAAGATGCACCCCTACGCCGCCAAGCAGTTGGTCGCCCGCCTGCGCGACGCCGACCTCACCGACCTCCGTCTCGCCACCGAGACCCTCGCCCAGCTGGAGCGCTGGTGCCGCGGCGACGCCGACTACGGCGACGAGCTCGCGCTGACGCTCGCCCTGCGCAGGGCGACGGGAGCGACGGCGTAGGTCGCCCTCTCGGGGGAGGAAGCTGCTTCTTCGCGAGGCGCCGTTACTCGGCGGCGGCCGTACCGGCCGCGATGCGCGCGGCTTTCGCCTTCTTGCGCGCACCGGTGTTGCGATGCAGGGCGCCCTTCTGGACGGCCTTGTCGATCTTCGAGGTCAGCTCGCGCTGCTCCTTCTGGATCGCATCGGAGTCGCCCGACTCGACCGCCGTCTCCAGGCGCCGGAAGTAGGTCTTCACGGTGCTGGTCAGCAGCCGGTTCTCGGTGCGCTCGCGCTCGCTGCGAAGTATCCGCTTTTTCTGTGAGGCTATGTTGGCCATGTCGATGTGCCCGGCCAAGCTGGTCTCGGCTCCGGGCGGCCGCCGACTATAGCGACTGAGAACGCAACTTGGAGAGATCCGAGGCACCCGACACCCCTGTCCACGGCCCGCAGGCCATCAACGCCGATGTCGCCATCGGCGAGGCCGAGGCGTTCTACCCGAGCGAGGAATTCGTCCTGCCGACGCCGCGGACCGGCCAGGGCGGCCGGATCGCGCGCTCGACCGCGTTCTTCTCGATCGCCACCGCGGCCTCCCGCATCGCGGGCCTGGCGCGGGAAGTCGTCGCCGCCGGCTACTTCGGCGTCAAAGGTCCGGTCTCGGCGTTCACGATCGCCTTCCAGGTCCCCAACCTGATCCGCGCGCTCTTCGCCGACGCCGCCCTGCAGCCCGCCTTCGTCCCCGTCTTCACCGAACTGGTCGGCCGCAAGCAGTACCGCGAGGCCTTCCGCCTCGCCTCGACGCTGATGCTGCTGATCACGATGGTGCTCGGCGCGCTGACCGCGATCTTCGTCCTCGCCGCGCCGGTCGTCATCCCGATCTTCGCCCCCGGCTTCGAAGGCCAGCTCCTCGACCTGACGGTCTCCCTGTCCCGGGTCCTCTTCCCGATCCTGATCATGCTCGGGGTCAGCGGCATCGTCGTCGGCATCCTCAACAGCTACGACCGCTTCGGCGCCTTCGCGATCTCGCCGTTCTTCTGGAACGTGACGATCATCCTCGTGCTCGTCGTCCTCGAGCCGCTGTTCCCGCAGAAGGACAAGATCTACGCCTACGCGATCGGGATCCTGATCGGCACCGCGGTGCAGCTGGCGATCCCGATGTGGGACCTCCGCCACACCCCGTTCCACTTCACCTTGAGCCTCGACTGGCGCCACCCGGGGGTGCGCCGCGTGCTGTTACTGATGCTGCCGGTGACGATCAGCCTCGGCCTGATCAACTTCAACGCGCTGATCAACAGCTTCTTCGGCAGCCTCGTCTCCGACGAAGCGCCCGCCGCGATCGACAAAGCCTTCCGCCTCTACCAGCTGCCGCAGGGGATCTTCTCGGTGGCGATCGCGACCGTCCTCTTCCCGACCCTCGCCCGCTTCGCCAACAACAAGGAATTCGTCAACCTGCGGGCGACGCTGGCGAACGGGATGCGCCAGATCCTCTTCGTCCTGGTCCCGGCGGCGGCGCTGTTCCTCGCCCTCTCGGACCCGATCATCCGCCTCGTCTACCAGCGCGGCGAATTCGGCCCGGCGGAAACGACCCTCGTCGGCACCGCCCTCTTCTGGTTCGCCTTCTCGCTGCCGACCAACGGCGTCTACCTGCTGCAGACGCGCACCTTCTTCAGCCTCCAGAAGCCCTGGCAGGCGACCGCGCTGGCGGTGATCGACCTGGTCGTCTCCGCGCTCGCCGCCTGGGCGCTCTACGGGCCGTTCGGGGTGGGCGGGATCGTCGCCGGGACGGGGATCGGCACCAGCGCCGCGGTCTTCGCCCAGGCCTACATCCTGCGCCGCCAGTTCGGCGGCCTGGAGCTGGGACGGCTGCTGTCGACGACGATCCGCATCTCGATCGCCTCGCTCGCACTCGCCGCCGTGAGCTGGGTCGTCTGGGACATCCTCGACGGCGCCCTGGGACGGAGCACGGTCGCCCAGATCATCTCGCTGGGGGTGGGGATGACCCTCGGCTCGATCGTCTACCTGGGCACGGCCTGGGTGCTGCGGATCGCCGAGCTCGAGCAGATCCTCCGCCTGCTGCGCCGGCGGGGCCGCTAGCCGGGGATGCTCGGGCCGGGCCGATATCTGCTGGGGGCGGTCGAGCTGCTGGCGCTCGTCGGCTTCGCCTGGCTGGGCGCGGCGCGGGTGCGGCGGCGCTGGCTGCCGGAGGTCGGGGGCGAGGCGGGGTTCCTGGCGAGCGCGGTGTTGACGGTCGCGTTGCTGATCTGGGTGGCGGAGGCGCTGGGAACGGTGTCGCTGTTCAAGCCGGTGCCGTACCTGATCGGGGTCGTCGCGCTCGGCCTGATCCTCCGTTTCTCGGTCGCGCTCCCGTCTCCCACCTCATCTGACTCCCCCGAACCGCTTCGCGAACGTCCTTCCCTCTGGGCCACGGTCGTCTCCCTGCTGATCGCCGGCATCGCGATCGGCCACTTCGTCAGCGGCGTGAAGCTCCGCCTCGGCACCGGGATGACCGGCTTCGACTCCACCTGGTACCACGGCCCCTTCGCGGCCGGCTTCTTCCAGTCCGGCAACACGATCGACCTCCACTTCATCGCCCCGCAGTTCCTCGCCTGGTTCTACCCGGCCAACAGCGAAGTCGTCCACGCGATCGGCATGCTCGCCTTCTCCCGCGACCTGCTCTCGCCGCTGCTCAACCTCGGCTGGCTCCTGGGATGCCTGCTGGCGTGCTGGTGCATCGGGCGGCCGTTCCGGGTGGCGCCGTGGTCGATGGCGCTCGGGGCGATCGCGCTGAGCGTCCCGGCGCTCGCCGACCAGGCGGGCGAGGCGCGCAACGACATCGTCGGGATCTTCTTCCTGCTCGCGGCCGTGGCGATCGCCTTGAACGCCGCGACCGTCCCCGGGGGAATTCACCGACCTGACAGATCGGCAGTTAGGTCGACGAATTCCCCCGGGGACGGCGGGCTTTCGACCGGGACGTTGCTTCTCGTCGGCCTGGCGATCGGGCTTGCTGCGGGGACGAAGCTCAACTTCCTGCTGCCGGCCGGGGTGCTGGTCCTGGGCTTGACCTTCTTGTCACCGAAAGGCGCCCGTTGGCGGGCGCTCCTCGCCTCGGGCGGCATGGCCCTGGCCGGGGGCGGCTACTGGTACCTGAGGAACCTGATCCACAGTGGGAACCCGCTGCCCTGGATCCACCATCTTGGCCCGATCGACCTGCCGTCGCCCGAACAGGCCCTTGGCGGCCGCGAAGCCCACAGCGTCTTCAGCTACCTGACCGACGGCTCCGTGTGGTCCGAATGGTTCCTCCCCGGCCTCCACGGCGGCCTCTGGGTCATCTGGCCGCTGCTGGGCGCCGCCGCCCTCGCGGGCCTCCTCCTCGCCCTGGTGCCCCTCTTCCGTCACAAAGCCTCAGCCCCCCCCGGTCGATGGGCCGAAAACCCGTCAGATAGTCCGGTTTTCGGCCCATCGACATCGAGGGTGTTGGCGATTGCCGGCTTCGTGGGGCTTGCGGCGGCCGTGTCGTGGCTCGTATCGCCGACGTCGGCCTCGGGGCCGGAGGGGATGCCGCGAGGGTTCGAATCCGGGCTCCGCTACCTGACCCCGGCGCTCATCCTCGGCCTCGCCCTGCTGCCCACCGTCCCGCCGCTGCGGAACTTCGCCGCACGCGTCGCGTCCCTCGGCCCGAAGCTCGGCGAGCGCACCGTCCGGCAGGACCGTCTGCATTTGGGGTCGTATAGCGCCCCCAAACGCAGACGCACCGTGGAGGAAGACCGACTTCCGCGGCGCTGGGTCGCGGGGATCGTCGCGGGCGCCGTGCTCGTGGCCGTCGTCGTCGGCTATCCGGTCCAGCGGCACTACCTGGAGAACCGGTACCGGGACCCGAGCTTCACCACGCCGGGGCTCGATGCCGCGTTTGCGTGGGCTCGGGACGTCTCCGGCGCGCGGATCGCGACGACGAGCACGCGGCAGTACCCGCTGTTCGGGACCGATCTGTCGAACCGGGTCGCCTACCTCGGGGTCGATCGGCCGCACGGGGGCTTCGAGGAGGCGCGGAGCTGTCGACAGTTCAGGCGGCTGATCAACGAAGGCGGCTACCAGTACGTCGTCGCCACCCGGGACCGGATCGAAGCGGGGAAGCCCGCCTATCCGGAGCAGGCGGCCTGGACGGCGGGACCGAACGCCGCAGTGGTGCTGAAGGAGAAGCCGACCGTCGTTTTCCGCATTACGGGGAAACTCGACCCGAAAACCTGCCCCTGAGGGGGAGAGATCGGGCCGTCCGAGGCCTTAGGGGGCTGCGACCAGCCCAGGTGTTCATACTCGGGGCTCGCGCATGGACAAGATTCGCAACTTCTCGATCATCGCCCACATCGATCACGGCAAGTCGACGCTCGCCGACCGCATCCTCGAGCTCACCGGTGCCGTCGACTCGAAAAAAATGCAGGCGCAGGTGCTCGACTCGATGGACCTCGAGCGGGAGCGGGGGATCACGATCAAGGCGCAGGCCGTGCGGGTCGACTACGAGACCGCCGACGGCGAGACCTACAACCTGCAGATGATCGACACGCCGGGGCACGTCGACTTCTCCTATGAGGTCTCGCGCAGCCTCGCCGCGTGCGAGGGCGCGCTCTTGGTGGTGGACGCCGCGCAGGGCGTCGAGGCGCAGACCGTCGCCAACACCTACCTGGCGATCGAGAACGGGCTCGAGCTGATCCCGGTGATCAACAAGGTCGACCTCCCCGGCGCCGAGCCGGAGCGGGTCGCCCAGGAGATCGCCGACCTGCTCGGCACCGACCCCGAGGACGCACTCTGGATCTCGGCCAAGACCGGCAAAGGCGTGCCGGAGGTGCTGGAGGCGATCGTCGCGCGCATCCCGGCGCCCGACGGCAACGTCGAGGCACCCGCCCGCGCCCTGATCTTCGACTCCGAGTTCGACCAGTACCGCGGCGTGATCGCCTACGTGCGGATGGTCGACGGCCGCTTCCGCAAAGACGAGCGGATCCTCGCGATGCAGACGCAGAACCGTGCCGAGATCGATGACCTCGGCTTCTTCCGCCCGGCGATGACCGCGGTGAAGGACCTGGAGGCGGGCGACGTCGGCTACCTGATCACCGGCATCAAGGACGTGACGAAGCTGCGCGTCGGCGACACGCTGACCGGCGAGGCGAGCCCGGCGAGCGAGGCGCTCGAGGGCTACCGCGAGGTCCGCCCGATGGTCTTCTGCGGGCTCTTCCCGATCGACACCGACCGCTTCGAAGACCTCCGTGACGCGCTCGAGAAGCTGTCGCTGAACGACGCCGCGCTCTCCTGGGAGCCGGAGACCTCCGAGGCGCTCGGCTTCGGCTTCCGGGTCGGCTTCCTCGGCCTCCTCCACATGGAGATCGTGCGCGAGCGGCTCGAGCGCGAGTACGACCTCGACCTCCTGGCGACGACCCCGAACGTGCGTTACGTCGTCCACCTCACCGACGGCACCGAACGGGAGGTCCACAGCCCGACCGACCTGCCGGACCCGGCTCGCATCGAGACGATCGAAGAGCCCTACATCCGCGCCACGATCATCTGCCCGAAAGAGCAGGTGGGGGCGGTGATGGAGCTCTGCCAGCAGCGTCGCGGCACCCACGTCGACATGAACTACCTGAGCCCGCAGCGGGTGCAGATCCGCTACGACATGCCGCTCGGCGAGATCGTCCTCGACTTCTTCGACCTGCTGAAGAGCTCCACCCGCGGCTATGCCTCGCTGGACTACGAACCGATCGGCAACCGGCCCTCCGACCTGGTCAAGGTCGACATCCTGCTCGCCGGGGACAAGGTCGACGCGCTCTCGATCATCGTCCACCGCGATTTCGCCTACGACCAGGGGAAGAAGCTGGTCGGGCGGCTGCGCAAGACGATCCCGCGCCAGCTCTTCGACGTGCCGGTGCAGGCGGCGATCGGCTCCAACATCCTCGCCCGCGAGACGGTCAAGGCGCTGCGCAAGGACGTCACCGCGAAGCTCTACGGCGGCGACGTCACCCGCAAGAACAAGCTGCTGAAGAAGCAGAAAGCGGGGAAGAAGCGGATGAAGGCCGTCGGCCGGGTGGAAGTGCCGCAGGAGGCGTTCCTCGCGGTGCTGGAGATCGACTGAGCCGGCCGGCTGGCCAATGAACCTGTAGGTTGCCCGCCATGGCGATCAAGACCGATGCGGTCGGTAAGTCGTGGCCGTCGACGACGTACCAGGTGGGCCGCGAGAAGATCAAGGAGTACGCGACGGTGCTCGGGATCGAGAATCCCGTCCACTACGACGTCGGCGCCGCCCGCGAGGCCGGCTTCCGTGACGTCGTCGCCCCGCCGATGTTCGCCGTCGTCTACTCGATGCACGCGCTGGCGCCGGCGATGTTCGACCCCGAGGTGGGGATGAACTTCGCGACGATGGTGCACGGCGGCCAGACCTTCGAGTGGGACGAGCCCGCCTGCTCGGGCGACGAGATCACGACGACCGCGAAGTGCATCTCGATCGAGGAGAAACTCGGCAACGGGTTCTACGTCTTCGAGACGACTTCGGTGAACGGGGCCGGCGCCGAGGTCGTGCGCGGCACCTGGACCAACATCGTCAGGGGGGTTTGAGATGGCCGACTTCAAAGCCGGGGACGCGGTGCCGGAGCTGCGCGTCACGCCCGACAAGTACCTGACCAACCGCTACGCCGGCGCCTCGGGCGACTTCAACCCGATCCACATCGACGCCGACTTCGCCAAATCCGTGGGACTTCCGAGCAACATCCTCCACGGCCTCTACTCGATGGGCCTGGTCGCCAAAGCGGCGGCGCAGGGCCTCGGCGGCGGCGACCCGCGGTCGCTGAAGAAGCTGACGGTCCAGTTCCGCGGCATGGGGCTGCCGGAGCAGGAGATCGTGGTCACCGGGAGCGTCAAGGAGGTCGAGGGCGATCGGGTGACGGTCGACCTCGAGGCGGCGCAGGGGGGCAACCGGATCATCCGGAACGCGCAGGCCGAGCTGGAGCTCTGAGAGGCCGGCGGCGGTGCCTCCTAACATCTAGGGGATGCTCACCGAGCGCCAGGAACTGATCCTTCGGCTTGTCGTCGACGCCTATCTCGCGTCGGCGCGGCCCGTGCCCTCGAAAGAAGTCGCTTCGATGCCGGGGGTGGCGTGGGGCCCCTCGACGGTGCGGGCGGAGTTGGCGCTGCTGGAGACCGAGGGCTATCTCACGCATCCGCACACGTCGGCCGGGCGCGTCCCTACCGACTCCGGCTACCGGCGTTATGTAGACCTGCTGCTTGAATCGGGGGCGGGGCCGGGTGAGGCGCGGGTCGAGCTCGAGCTGTCGCGGCTGCGGCGCGAGGTCGACGAGGCGATGCGGGAGACGACCGCGGCGCTCGCCCAGGTCACCGACCTGGTCGCGATGGCGACCGCGCCGCAGCTCGCCGCGACGACGACGATCCACCGGGTCGAGGTCCTGCGCCTGCAGCCCAACCGCGTCGTCGTGATCGTGATCGCCTCCAGCGGCGACGTCTACCGGCGCGTCTTCGAGTTCGAGCGCGAGGTCGACACCGGCCTCGTCGAGTGGGCCTCCAGCTACCTGAACGAGCAGTTGACCGGGCTCGGCCTCGGTGCGCGGATGATCGCCACGCGGCTCGCCGACCCGAGCCTTGACACGGTCGAGTCGCCCTTCGTCGCCACACTCGCGCCGGCCTTCACCGAGCTGCAGCCGGAGGGCCCCGCGGACCTCTACATGGACGGCGCCGCGCGCCTCCTCTCCGAAGCCCACATCGACGACCTGCCGCGCGCCGACGAGCTGATGCGGGCGCTGGAGCGCCGCGCCGACGTCCTGCAGATGCTGCGCTCCTCGCTCGCCGAGCGCTCCGTCTTCCTCTGGATCGGCGACGAGAACCCGCAGCCGACCCTGCGCTCGGTCAGCGTCGTCGGCGCCAACTACGGCCTCGGCCACCGCAACCTCGGCGCGGTCGGCGTGGTCGGCCCGCGGCGGATGGACTACGCGACCGCGATTGCCTCGGTCCGCGTCGCCGCCCGCGAGCTCTCCCGTTACTTCGAGACCGTCTACGACGACTAAGTCACAGAACTCCCACTTATGCCACGCGATTACTACGAGGTTCTGGGCGTCTCCCGTGACGCTTCCGAGACCGAAATCAAGAAAGCGTTCCGCGGCCTCGCCCGCGAACTCCACCCCGACGTCACCGGCCACGACCCCGAGGCCGAAGCCCGCTTCAAGGAGGCGGCCGAGGCCTACGAGGTCCTCTCCGACGCCGAGCGGCGCCGCACCTACGACCAGTACGGGGCCGAGGGCCTGCGCTCCGGCGGCTTCGACCCCGGCGCCGGCTTCGGCTCGATCGACGAGATCTTCCAGTCGCTCTTCGGCCAGGCGTTCGGCGGCGCCTTCGGCGGCGCGGCGGGCGGTCCCGCGGGCGGCGCCGACATCCTGGTCGAGACCGAGCTGACCCTCGACGAGGTCGCCACCGGGGTCGAGCGCGAGCTCTCCTACGACGCGGTCGTCGTCTGCTCGCACTGTCGCGGCAACGGCGCCGAGCCGGGGACGCCGATCGAGACCTGCGATCGCTGCGGCGGCGCCGGCCAGCTGCGCCAGGTGACGCGGACGCCGTTCGGCCAGATGGTCCGTGGCGTCGTCTGCGATGTGTGTCACGGCTCCGGCAAAGTCCCGGACACCCCGTGCGAGGTCTGTGACGGTTCCGGGCGTGATCGCGGCAAGGTGACGAAAACCGTCGAAGTCCCGGCCGGGATCGAGGACCGGCAGCGGCTGCGGGTGAGCGGCCTCGGCCACGCGGGCGACCCGGGCGCGCCGGCAGGCGACCTCTACGTCCAGGTGGCGGTGGCGCCGGACGGACGCTTCGAGCGCAGCGGCACCGACCTCATCAGCGCCGTGCGGATCCCGGCGACCGAGGCGATGCTGGGGACGACGGTGACCGTGCCGACGCTCGAGGGCGAGCGCGAGATCGAGCTCGAGGCGGGCGTCCAGCCCGGGCACGAGGAGACGCTGCGCGGGGCGGGGCTGCCGCGGCTCGGCGGGCGCAGGCGCGGGGACCAGCGGATCGTGATCGAAGTCGTCGTCCCGACCAACCTCTCCGAGGAGCAGCGCGAGATGGCCGAGCGCCTCGACGCCACGCTGGAGCCCGACAACCTCGCGCCGCAGCACGGCGACGGCCTCTTCGGGCGCTTCCGCAAAGCCTTCCGGTAGCGGGACGGACCCACGCCATGATCCGCCTGGCAGTCCGGTGCGCGCCCGACCAGGCCGACCTCGTCCTCGCCGAGCTGACGGTGCTGGCGCCGAACGGGGTGGAGGAGGAGCGCGGCCCGGGGTACGTCGAGTACGCGATCTACGGCGGCGAGGGGGAGCTGCCGGAGCTGGGCGAGATCGACGCGGTGGTCGGCGGGCGGCGGATCGAGGTCAGCTCGACCGAGATCCCCGACGACTGGGCCGACCGCTGGCGCGACTTCCACAAGCCGCTGCTGGTCGGGGAGCGGCTGTGGCTGCGGCCGAGCTGGGAGCCGGCCCGGGACGGGGCGATCGACCTGATCGTCGACCCCGGGCAGGCCTTCGGCACCGGCGCCCACCCGACCACGCGCCTCTGCCTCGAGTTCCTGCTGGAGCTCGCCGACGTGGGCGAGGCCGATGGGCCCCTGACCGACCTCGGCACCGGCTCCGGCGTCCTCGCGATCGCGGCAGCGAAGCTCGGCTGGTCCCCGGTCACCGGCTACGACCACGAGCCGGCGGCGATCGAGGCGTCAGCGTCGAACGCCTCGATCAACGACGTAGACGTCACCTTCCAGCGCCAGAACCTGCGCGAATCCCTGCCGGATCTCGCCCCGATCTGCGTCGCCAACATGACCTCGCCGATCTTGAAGGCGGTCGCGGCTCACCTGGGCGCGGCGGGACCGTCGGTCATGGTCCTCTCGGGGATCCTCCCGAACGAGCTCGACGAGGTCGTCGAGGCCTTCGCGCCTGCCGGGCTGGCCGAGCAAGATCGCCGCCAGATGGGCGACTGGGCCGCACTTTTGCTCCGCCGCCCCCGATAGTGTCTGCTCGATGCTGGACTTCGGCGCCATCTACGACGGCGGCTACAAGGTCGCCCTCTTCTTCCACATCATCGCCGTGGTGGTCGCCATCGGCCCGACCTTCGGCTACGGGATCTTCTTCTCCGTGTTGCCGAGATACCCGCGCGGTGCACCCGCGCTGCTCGAGGGCGTGCGCCGTATCGATCGCTTCCTGATCAACCCGGGTCTGATCATCCTGCTGATCGCCGGGATCATCCTCATGGCGGACAGCAGCAGCGTCTGGGACGGCAGCGACTTCTTCATCGTCTGGGGCTTTATCGCGATCATCGTCTTGTTCGGCGTCCAGCATGGGTTCTTCGCGCCGCAGAATTTGCGGCTGCAGGAGATCGCCGAACGTGACCTCGCCGCCGGCGACACGCTCAGCGCCGAGTTCGAAGAGCGCAGCCGGTTGGTCGGCCAGGTCGGGGCGGCGACCGGCCTCTTCGTCGTGCTGACCGTGTTCTTCATGGTCTACAAGCCGTTCATGTGATCGACGCGACCCGGCCGGTCGCGATGTTCGACTCCGGCGTCGGCGGCCTCACCGTCTTGCACGAGTGCCTGGTCGCCCTGCCGCAGGAGGACTACGTCTACCTCGGCGACACCGCCTGGTTTCCCTACGGGCCGCGCGATCCCGAGGAGCTGCGCGCGCGCATCCGGCTGATCACCGAGAAGCTGTTGGAGCGCGGCGTGAAGCTCGTCGTGATCGCCTGCAACACGGCGACCGCGATCGGTGAGGACGTGGTCCGCGAGGTGGCGGCGGCGCACGGGGTGGGGGTGGTGCCGGTGGTCGAGCCCCAGGCCGAGATCGCCGCCGCGATCACCGAGAACGCCCGCGTCGGCGTGCTGGCGACCACGAACACGGTGGAGAGCGGTGCCTACCGACGGGCGCTTGAAGCCGAGGGCCGTGGTCTCGACGTGATCGAGGTCGCGGCGCCCCGACTCGCCCCCTTCATCCAGGATGGCTCGCTCTTCGACGAGGAGACGATGGAGATGGCGCGCGGCTACTGCGCCCCGCTGCGCGAGGCGGGCGTCGACACCCTGATCCTCGGCTGCACCCACTACCCCCTGGTGGCCCCGATGCTCCAGCGGATCCTCGGCCGCAACGTGCGTCTCGTCAGCGGCGGCCACGCCGTCGCCGCGGCGGTCCAACGGACCCTCGAGGCCTCCGGCCTCGCCCAAGACCGCGACGAAGAGGGCGCCTACGAGTTCTTCTGCACCGGCCCGGTCCCCGCATTCGGCGAGGTCGCCACCCGCTTCCTCCAGATGCCCCTTGGCGAGGTCCGCCAGGTCGAGTTCACCGTCCCGGCGTAGCGCCTGATTCGCGACCAGGGCGGGGCAGCCCGCCGGGGGTTCGTGGCCCGGTCGAGCTGTCGCCCGGGTAGGGACCCGCCCCTCTCGCCACGGCCCGGGCAGGCTGTGGCCGTGGCGAGAGGGGCGGGTGTTCGGAAGGTGTGGAGAGACACCGACGGGAGGCGCACGGGAGTGCGTCGGGAGGGTCACGGAACCGTGACCGAGGTCAGACCTCGTCACGGAGGGCGTGAGAACTCCGGGCTTTCTCCCGTGTTGTCCAACACCGACTCACGCGCTGCGTGTATTGACCCCCCTATAGGGGCCCTAAAACACGCAGCGCGTTCTTGACCTCTGGAATCAGGCCGAAAAAGGGCCTCTGGGGGCCGGAAAGTGTGACGTTCCCGGCATCTTCGTCACGGATCGGGCCGAGGTGTGGAGGCTCCCCGACGCGATCGTCACGTAAGTCCGACTTCGCACCATCCCTGTGACGCCTCTCCCACGAACCCCTCACGTCCTGGGCTCCTCATGGGGGTCACAGCCTGCCAGGACCCCCATGAGGAGCCCAGGACACCCTGGACCCCCTCGGACGGCCGCCCCAGACCGCGGACCCTTCCGGCCCTTCGACGCGCCCCGTTCATCGACGCCCCAACGCCCTGGCCGAAGCCCCCAGCACACCGCTCGCGCCCTCCCAGACCCAACCGGAACACAAAATTTACGATCTGCGCGCCACACGTGCGCATTTTCTTGCCACGGTCCGCCCATGCCAATTCTTGCCGTCGGACATACCGTATATCCTGAAGACGTGCCCAAGGTCCTGATCTCGATGCCGGAAGACCTGCTGCGACATGTAGATGACGCGGCCCAGCGCCGCGGGGAATCTCGCAGTGGCTTCATCCAGCGGATCGCCGAACACGAGATCGTCGAGAGCAACGCGCAGCTGCGGAAGGAACTCGAAGAGCTGCTCGAGCCTCCTCTGGACCTCGGGGGCCGGACCGCGGCCGAACTGGTCCGCGAAGGCCGCGACACCCGGTGAGCGCGTCAGTGGCCAAAAACGTGATGGCGGCCGGCGGGTTTCTGCTCGACTCGAGCGTCTGGGTCGCGGCCAGGAGTCCCAAGGAGCCATTTGCCGAGGCGTCCCGGGAGCTCGTCCTCGACGGCGCTCGACGCACCGCCGCGCTCGACCTCACGCTGTACGAGGTCGCCAACGCGATCGGGGCAAAGCGGGGCGACGCGCTCGGGGCGGCGCGGGCCTGTCGTTCGATCGAACTCCGCTGCGGGCGCGACTTCGTGCGGGTCGATGCCGGGCTGATGGAAACGACCGCGGACCTCGCCGTCGAGCATCGCCTCACCGCCTACGTCGCCGCCTACGTCGCGGTCGCGCGGCGCTACGACTGGCAGCTGGTCAGCACCGATATCGAGGACCTCGTCTCCAGGGGGTTCGCGATCACCCCCGACGCCGCCGTCTAACCTTCTTGCCATGAGCGTTCTGGAACAAGTGCAAGACGATGCGAGAAACGCGCTGAAAGCGCGCGAACGGGACAAGGCAGCGGCCTTGAGGCTGGTCGTCGACGCGCTGCAGCAGGACGCCAAGCTGGGCAAAGGCGACGAGATCGCGGTGCTGCAGCGGGAACGCAAGAAACGGGTCGAGGCGGCCGAGGCCTACGAGGGTGCGGGACGGGCCGAGCAGGCCGCGGCCGAGCGCTTCGAGGCGCAGCTGATCGAGGGCTATCTGCCGGCGCAGCTCTCCGACGAGGAGCTGGACGGGCTGGTGGCCGAGGCGATCGCGGAGACCGGCGCGACCGAGCAGAAGCAGATGGGCCAGGTCATGTCGGCGGTGATGCCGAAGGTCGGGGGCCGCGCCGACGGCAAGCGGGTGAGCGCCGCGGTGCGCAAGAAGCTGGGTAGCTGAGCTTGGCCCGTCGCCAGCTGACTCTGGACAACGACGTCGCCGCCGAGCTCGCGGGCTCCGATGACTCGGTGCTGCGCGGGCTGCGCGACCGCCTCCCGGTGGAGATCCACCTGCGCGGCAACGTCTTGACGCTGGACGGCGCCCCCGGCGACCTGCAGGAGGCCGCGACCGTCGTCGACGAGATGGTCGAGCTGATCGAGCAGGGCCACGAGGTCGCGCCGGGCACGGTCGAAGCGGTGGCCGGCGCGCTCGACGCCGAAGAGAGCCCGGCGGCGATCCTCGACGACGTCGTCTGGCGCCACCGCAACACGAAAGTGGCACCGAAGACGCTGAACCAGAAACGTTATGTCGACGCGATCCGCAAGACCACGATCACCTTCGGCATCGGCCCGGCCGGCACCGGCAAGACCTTCCTCGCCGTCGCGATGGCGGCCGCGGCGCTGACCGAACGCAAGGTCCAGCGGATCATCCTCACCCGCCCTGCGGTCGAGGCCGGCGAGCGCCTCGGCTTCCTCCCCGGCGACATCCAGGCCAAGGTCGACCCCTACCTGCGCCCCCTCTTCGACGCCCTCTACGACATGATCGATCCCGACCGCGTCAACGGCTATTTCGAGCGCGACGTGATCGAGGTGGCGCCGCTGGCATTCATGCGCGGTCGCGCGCAGCCGGTCTCCAGCCCGGTGCTCACGCCGGACGGGTTCAAGGAGATCGGCAGCCTCGAGGTCGGCGACCTGGTGATCGGCTCTGACGGCCACCCGACCCCGGTGCTCGGCGTCTACCCGCAAGGACGCAAGGAGGTCTTCCGGGTCTCGGCTCAGGACGGGGCTTCGACGCTCTGTTGTGGCGAGCACCTCTGGCAGGTCTTCACCGCTTCGGATCGTCGTCGCGGCAAGCCGGGTCGCGTTCTCGAAACCAAGGAGATGATCGGTCGCCTGCGATCCGCACATCAGCATCGCTTCGAGCTGCCGGTGTTGTCGTCTCCGGTCGAGCTTCCCGAGCGCGACGTCCCGGTCGATCCGTACGCATTGGGCCTTCTGCTCGGCGATGGTTGCCTGACCTGCACGACCACGCCGACGTTCGCGACGGCCGACCCCGAGCTGGCGGAAGCGCTCGAGGAGCGGCTCGACGGCATCGAACTGAAGCAAAAGAGCCGCGTCGACTACGTGCTGCGAAACGAAACCGGTCATCGCGGCGGCGTGATCACCGTGAATCCGGTCACCGCGGCTCTGCGCGAGCTCGGTCTCGCCGGGACGGGCTCGGCGACCAAGTTCGTGCCGGACGCGTACAAGTTCAACTCGCCAGCCGTTCGCCTCGGGGTTCTCCAGGGGCTCCTCGACAGCGACGGAGGACCTGTGGTGCAAAGCAATCGCACCTGCCGGATTCAGTACACGACCTGTTCGCCACGTCTCAGCGAGGACGTCGTCTACCTGGTCAGGTCACTGGGTGGACTTGCCTATGCCCGGCGCCGAAAGGCCGATGGGCGGGCGCCGGGCCTGGCACGTGGCCGCCAGGTCCACCATCGCCACGACGCCTTTGTGCATGACATCCGTCTGCCGGAGGGCATGGAACCATTTCGCCTCACCAGGAAGAGCGACCTCTACCGGCGGGACGGGGGTGGTCGCCCGATGCGGTTCGTCCACGAGATCGAGCCCGCCGGTGAAGCGGAGACCGTCTGCATCCAGGTGGCGGCGGCCGACTCGCTCTACGTGACCGACGACTTCCTGGTCACGCACAACACCCTCAACGACTCCTTCGTGATCCTCGACGAGGCGCAGAACACCACGCCGGAGCAGATGAAGATGTTCCTCACGCGGCTCGGGTTCAACTCGCGGATGGTGGTGACCGGGGACGTCACCCAGATCGATCTGCCGACCGACCAGCGCTCGGGGCTGGTCGCGGTGCGCGACATCCTGCAGGAGGTGAAGGACATCTCCTTCATCGAGTTCGGCGGCGAGGACGTCGTCAGGCACAAACTCGTCCAGCGGATCGTCGCCGCCTACGACCGACACGGTGCCGGTCGACCTGTCTGACGTGCCCGCGGAGCTGCGCGAGCCGGTCGCGGCCGCCCTGGCGGCGGTCGGGGTCGACGACGGGCACCTCGCGGTGGAGATCGTCGATGCGGCGAGGATCCAGGAGCTGAACCGCGATCACCGCGGCAAGGACGCCCCGACCGACGTGCTCTCGTTCCCGATCGACGAGCTCGGCCCCGCCGCCGGCCCGCGCGAGCTCGGCGACGTCGCGATCTGCCCCGAGCTCTGCGTCGACATGACCCTGAACGAGACCGTCGTCCACGGCGTCCTCCACCTCTGCGGCTACGACCACGAGACCGACGACGGCGAGATGCTCGCCCTCCAGGCCGAGGTTCTGGAGTCGCTCGGATGAAGCGAAGCGGGGGAGTGGCGGCGGTTCTCGTGGGGGCGACGAGGCGATGAGCACCCGTTCGGGCTTCGTTGGCCTCGCCGGTCGACCCAATGTCGGCAAGTCGACCCTGGTCAACGCGCTGGTCGGCCAGCACGTCGCGATCGTCTCGATGCGGCCGCAGACGACCCGCCGCGCGATCCGCGGCGTCGCCACCGACCTCGAGGCCGAACGCCAACTGGTCCTCGTCGACCTGCCCGGCGTGCAGCGTCCCCGTGATGCGCTCACCAAACGGATGCAGGCCCGGGTCGAGCGCGAGCTCGCCGAGTCCGACGTGGCGCTCCTGGTCATCAACGGCGAGGAGGGCGTCGGCCCCGGCGACCGCTTCATCGCGGGCCTGCTGAAAGCGGCGCGGACCGACATCCCGGTGATCTGCGCGGTCAACAAGTGCGACAAGCTGGCGCGCGGCGGCACGGTCAAGGCGCTCTCCGACGCCGCCGAGCTGCCCGGGGTCGACGAGGTCTTCCCGGTCAGCGCCCGCGAGGGCACCGGGCTCGGCGAGCTCCTCCACCGGCTCGGCGAGCTGGTCCCCGAGGGCCCCTACATGTATCCGCCAGAGGACTCCTCCGACCAGTCCTCGGAGCTGCTGCTCGCCGAGCTGATCCGCGAGCAGGCACCCGCCAGGAGATTCCGCACTCGGTCGAGGTCAAAGTGCTGTCGGTCGAGCCCCGCGACGACGGGCTGGTCACCGTGGTCGCCGAGATCTGGGCGGAGACGGAGTCCCAGAAGGGGATCCTGATCGGTCGCGGCGGCACCAAGATCGGTGAGATCGGCACCGCCGCCCGGCGCTCGCTGGAGCGCGAGCTCGACGCCCAGGTTCATCTCGACCTCCAGGTGCGGGTGCGGCGCAACTGGCGCCGGGACGAAGACATGCTCGACCGCCTCGGCATCGAGTAGGCAGCCCGCCGCCGACTACGATCACTCTGATGCTGGACGAAATCTCCTTCGACGAGCGCGGCCTGGTGCCGTGCGTGGTGCAGGACGAGGCCACCGGCGAGGTGCTGATGCTTGCCTACGGGAACCGGAAATCCCTGGAACTGACGCTGGAGACCGGGGAGATGCACTTCTTCAGCCGCTCGCGTGAGGAGATCTGGCGCAAAGGCGAAGAATCGGGGGCGACGATGGCAGTGCGCCAGCTCCGTTACGACTGCGACGGGGACGCGGTGCTGGCGATCGTCGTGCCGGCCGGACCCGCCTGCCACACGGGCGAGCGCACCTGCTTCTACCGCGAGGTCGGCGGCGGCGCCTCGCCCGAGAAGGACGCGCCGCCCGCCGCCGACGAGCCGCACCGCGTCGTCCACGAGGCGCTGCCGGCGCTCGAGCGCACGCTCCGCAGCCGCGCCGCCGAGCGCCCCGCGGGCAGCTACACCGTCGAGCTGCTCGACAACCCGACCCTGATCGGGGAAAAGGTCGAGGAGGAGGCCGAGGAGGTCGTCCGCGCCGCTCGCGAAGAGACCGACCTGCGGGTCGCCGAAGAGGCCGCCGACGTGATCTACCACCTCGCCGTGCTCCTGGCCTCGCGCGGCGTGCCGCAGGCTGCCGTCATGGAGGAGCTGAACCGCCGTGCGGGTTGAGCGCGCCGCTGTGCGGGTGAGCGCCGCCCTCGCGGTGGAGGCAGGGCGATGACGGTCGCCGCCGACTCGGAGCTGCGCCTCACGCCGACCCTGGAGGAGGCGCGCGAGCTCGCCCGCGAGGGCAACGTCGTCCCGGTCCGCGCCCGCTTCGTCGAGGACACCGAGACCCCCGTCTCCGCCTTCCTGAAGCTGCGCGCCGGCGAGCCCGAGGGCGCGCCCTGCTTCCTGCTCGAGTCGGCCGAGCAGGGTCAGGTCGGCCGTTACTCGTTCGTCGGCCTGCGCCCGCGCGCGGTGCTGCGCTGGAGCGACGGTGAGCTCTCCGAATGGAGCGGCCGCGCCGCGACGCTCGGCGGCGAGCCCACGAAGACCGAGCCCGAGGCCGACCCCTACGGCGCCGTCGCCGCCCGCTTCGCCGCCTTCAGGCCCGCGCCCGTCCCCGACCTGCCGCCGTTCACAGGCGGCGCCGTCGGGTTCTTCGGTTACGACCTGGTGCGCACGGTCGAGCCGCTGGGCGAGCCGAACCCCGACGAGCTCGGCCTCCCCGACATGGCGCTGATGGTCACCGACGCGATGCTGGTCTTCGACCACCTGCGCCACGAGCTGACGATCCTCGCCTGCGTCCACACCGGGGGCGAGGACGACTTCGACGCCGAATACGCGCGCGCCGCCGCGACGATCGCCGAGATGCGCGAGCGCCTCCGCGGCGCCGTCCCGCAGCCCGCCGCGCCGCGCGTCACCGAACCGCCCGAGTTCACCTCCAACTTCGAGCGCGAGGACTTCGAAGCCGCCGTCACCCGGATCATCGAGTACGTCCGCGCCGGCGACGCCTTCCAGGTCGTCCCCTCGCAGCGCTTCAGCGCCGACGCCCCGGTCGAGGCCTTCTCGCTCTACCGCGGCCTGCGCGCGGTCAACCCGTCGCCGTACATGTACTACCTGGAGTTCGGCGACTTCCAGATCGCCGGCGCCTCGCCCGAGCCGCTGGTCAAAGTCCACGACGGGATCGTCGAGACGCGCCCGATCGCCGGCACCTCCCCGCGCGGCAAATCCGCCGACGAGGACCGCCGCCTCGCCGAGCGCCTGATCAACGACCCGAAGGAGCGCGCCGAGCACGTGATGCTCGTCGACCTCGGCCGCAACGACCTCGGCCGCGTCTGCGAGTACGGCTCGGTGACCGTCGACGAGCTGATGGTGATCGAGACCTACTCGCACGTCCTCCACATCGTGTCCCAGGTGTCAGGGAAGCTGCGCGAGGGTGTGACGGCGATGGACGTGCTGCGCTCGGCGCTCCCGGCCGGGACGCTCTCCGGCGCCCCCAAGGTCCGCGCGATGCAGATCATCGATGAGCTGGAGCCGGTCAAGCGCTGCTCCTACGGCGGCGCGATCGGCTACCTCTCCTGGAACGGCGACCTCGACACCGCGATCCACATCCGCACCGTCGTGGTCAAGGACGGTCGCCTCCACGTCCAGGCCGGCGGCGGCACCGTCGTCGACGCGAAGCCGAACTACGAGTGGAACGAGTCGGTCAACAAGGCGCGCGCCGTCTTCCGCGCGGTCGAGGTCGCCTGCGCCCAGCCCGACTGGACCTGAGCCGACCGGAACCCGACACCAACACACCATGCGCGTCCTCGTCATCGACAACTACGACTCCTTCACCTACAACCTGGTCCAGTACCTGGGCGAGCTCGGGGCGGAAGTCGAGGTGATCCGCAACGACAAGGCCGAGGTCGCCGAGCTCCTGGAGCGGGGCGCCGACCGCCTCGTCGTCTCGCCCGGACCCTGCACGCCCGCCGAGGCGGGGATCTCCGGCGCCGCAATCCGCGCCTTCGCCGAAGCGGGGACGCCGACGCTCGGCGTCTGCCTCGGCCACCAGGCGATGGTCGAGGCCTTCGGCGGCAAGGTCGTCCAGGGCGACCCGGTCCACGGCAAGGACGCCGAGATCGCCCACGACGGCCGCACGATCTTCGCCGGCCTGCCGACGCCGATGGTCGCGGGCCGTTATCACTCGCTGGTCGCCCACCCGGACCTCCCGGACGAGCTCGAGCTGACCGCCCACCTCGACGACGTCGTGATGGGCGCCCGCCACCGCGAGCTGCCCGCCGAGGGCGTCCAGTTTCACCCCGAGTCGGTGCTCACGCCGCACGGGAAACACCTGCTGGCCAACTTTCTGGGGAACGGAGGAACGAGTGCCTAACGACGTCGTCAGCCGCGCGATCGACGCGGTCTGCGCCGGGGAGAACCTGACCGCCGACCACGCCGCGACCGTGCTCGCGGAGATCATGGAAGGCCGCACCGAGCCGATCCAGACCGCCGCCTTCCTGATCGCGCTGCGGGCGAAGGGGGAGACGGTCTCCGAGCTGGTCGGGCTGGCGCGGACGATGCGCTCGCTGGCCGACTCCGTGCACGCCAATCGAGCCGACCTGGTCGACACTGCCGGCACCGGCGGCGGGCCGACGACCTTCAACGTCTCCACCACCGCGGCGCTGGTCGCCGCCGGGGCGGGCTGCGCGATCGCCAAGCACGGCAACCGCTCAGCGACCTCGAAGTCGGGCTCCGCCGACGTGCTGGAGGCGCTCGGCGTCGCGATCGAGCTCGGCCCCGAGGACGTCGCCCGCTGTATCGACGAGGTCGGCTTCGGCTTCATGTTCGCGCCCCGTCACCACGCGGCCACGTCCCACGTGCGCCCGGCCCGTGAGGGCCTCGGCGTGCGCACCGTCTTCAACTTCCTCGGCCCGCTGACCAACCCGGCGGGCGCCACCCGGCAGCTGGTCGGGGTCGCCGACCGCCACTACCAGGAGACGATCGCCGAGGCGCTGATCGGGCTCGGGGTCGAGCGGGCGATGGTGGTGAGCGCCGAGGACGGGGTCGACGAGCTGGCGCTCTCGGCGCCGACGCGGGTGATCGAGGTCTTCGAGGGCCGCACCGCCGAGTGGTTCGTCGAGCCCGGCCAGTACGGCCTGGCGCCGCTGGAGCTGGCCGAAATCGCGGGCGGCACGCCGGCCGAGAACGCCGCCGTGACCCGCGCCGTGCTGAGCGGCGAGGCCGGCCCGCACCGCGACATCGTCCTGCTGAACGCCGCCGCCACGATCTACGTCGGCGGGCTCGCCGCCGACCTCGAGGAGGGCGTCGTCAAAGCCGCCGCCGCGATCGATTCGGGCGCGGCAGCCAACGTGCTGGAGAGCCTGATCGCGGCAACGGCCGCGGCGGCCGGCTAAGTGACTATCCGAAAGCTCCTGCGCACGCCTGGCGGCACCGCACACTTCGCGGGGCGTCGTCCTCGGTCGGCCAAATGGCGCCGCCATTCGGCCGACCTGCGTCCTACCCCCGCTCGGTGCGGCACTCGCCAGTCGCACGCAGGAGCTTTCGGATAGTCACTAATCTCTCCTGGTTCAGTGGGAATTATCGAGCAGCTGATCGAGGGCGCCCGGGAGGGGGTGCAGGAGCGCAAGCGCGAGCTGCCGCCGGCCGAGCTGGAGGCACGGCTCTCGGCGCGCGGCGAGGACCGCCCGTTCCAGGAGGCGCTGACGCGCCCCGGCCTCTCCCTGATCGCCGAGTTCAAGCGCCGCTCGCCCAGCGCCGGCGACATCGCCCCGGGCGCCGACATCGCCGCCCAGGTCGCCGCCTACGAGCGCGGCGGCGCCGCGGCGCTCTCGGTGCTGACCGACCAGCGGCATTTCGGCGGCTCGCTGGAGGACCTGCGCGCCGCCCGCACCGCGGCCGGCCTGCCGATCATCCGCAAGGACTTCATCGTCGACCCCTACCAGCTCTACGAGGCGGCGGTGAACGGCGCCGACGCGGTGCTGCTGATCGTCCGCGCCCTCGACGACCGCGAACTGCGCGCCCTCTACGAGGAGGCCCGGGCGCTCGACCTCGACTGCCTGGTCGAGGTCCACAACGCCGCGGAGCTGGAGCGGGCGCTCGAGGTCGACGCCGAGGTGATCGGGATCAACAACCGCGATCTCGACGAGCAGCGGGTCGACATCCAGACGACCTTCGAGCTGATGCCCGACGTGCCCGCGGGGAAGACCGTGGTCGCCGAGAGCGGCATCTCCGGCCGGGAGGAGCTGATGGAGCTCGACCGGGTCGGCGTCGACGCGGTGCTGATCGGCGGCGCCCTGATGACCGCGGCCGACCCGGAGCTGAAGACGCGCGAGCTGACCGGCGCCGACGAGACCCACGAACACCTCTACTAGGACTGGCCAAGGGAGGTCTCGGGCAGGGGGTTCGGCTCAACCCTCCGCGGTGGGGCGCTTACCGCTGTCGCCCGGAGGCGGTGCGGCTCCGGGTACAAGCCGCCTCACCCCCTGCCCGAGACCTCCCTCCTCACCGGTCAAGGATGTCCGTGTCGACTTTTGGTCGCTGAGCGACCAAAACTCCACACGGAGCTTCCTGACCGAAGCTGCCGGGCCGGGGGCGCGCCCCCTGTCGCGCTGGTGGAGCGGATCCCGACGGGGGTCGCAGCGGCTTGTACCCCGGAGCTCCAAGCCTCCGGGCGCCAGCTTGCGGGGATCCGGGCGGAGGGGTTGAGCGAGACCCCCGTCGGGATCCCCTCCCTCGCCGAGCCCGAGCCCAGAGTGAGGCGCCCACCGTGGTTCCTTCACGCCCGACCCGCTTCTTTATGAAATCTTTCGACCGGCTTTAGCGCCTCGTCAAAGGTGCAAGGCAGCCTGACCGTCATGGACGACCAACCACAGAGCGGGATGAACCCGCAACCACAGCAGCCGCAGGACCAGCCTCAGAGGAAGGGCTTCTTCCGCTCCTCGTTCGGCTCGGCGCTGCTGGGCGGGCTGGTCGTCGCCGTGGTCGGCGCGGTCCTCCTGCTGACCGGGGCGGTCAAGTCGAAGGGCGGTGGCACCACCACGGTCGAGCAGACGATGAGCGCGCCGATCGCCTCGCAGTCCTCCGGCGAAGGCAACGAAGGCGGCGGCAACACCGTCGACGAGATCTACAAGCGCGACGGCGACGGGGTCGCCTTCATCGAATCGACGCTCGCCCCCACGGAATCGGAAAGCTTCAACCCCTTCATCGAACCGGAATCGCAGGGCGGCGGCACCGCCACCGGCTCGGGCATCGTCATCGACGACAAAGGCCACATCCTCACCAACAACCACGTGATCGAAGGCGCCGACAAGATCGAGGTCAAACTCGGCGCGTCCGACCACCAGTACACGGCCGAAGTGGTCGGCACCGACCCGGCCTCCGACCTGGCGCTGATCCAGGTGAAAGCGCCGAGCAAGGAACTCGACCCGCTGACCCTCGGCGACTCCTCGAAGATGGAAGTCGGCGACCCGGTGGTCGCGATCGGCAACCCGTTCGGGCTCGACCGGACCGTCACCAGCGGCATCGTCTCGGCGCTGCAGCGCCAGATCCAGGCGCCCAACGGCTTCTCGATCGACAACGTGATCCAGACCGACGCGGCGATCAACCCCGGCAACTCGGGCGGCCCGCTGATCAACTCGGCGGGCGAAGTGATCGGCATCAACTCGCAGATCGAGACCGGCGGCGGCAACGACGGAAACGTCGGCATCGGCTTCGCGATCCCGATCAACACGGCCAAAGAAGTGATCCACGAACTGGAAACCAAAGGCAGCGTCGAACACGCATACCTGGGGATATCCGGCGGCACGATCACGCCCGAACTGGCCAAGGCCTTCAACCTCCCGGTCAAGGAAGGTGTCCTGATCCAGTCGGTCGAAAAGGGCGGTCCCTCCGACAAGGCGGGCCTCGAAGGCGGCAGCACGCCGGTGACGATCGAGGGCTCCGAAGTCACCGTCGGCGGCGACATCATCACCGAAGCCGACGGCAAGAAGATCACCAACATGGAACAGATCATCGAACTCGTCAACCAGAAGAAGCCCGGTGACGAAGTCACGCTGAAGTACCTGCGTGAAGGCAAGGAAAAGACTGCGACCGTGACGCTGGGCACCCGGCCCGCGAAGGTCGAAGAAGCCTCGCCGAAAGGCTGAGGGAAGCACACCGCCGCCCGAGGGGAGTCCGGCCCCTCGGGCGGTTCTCTTCTTTCCCGACGCTTGTCGCCCTGTGGGCGACAAGCGTCGGGGGCCGGTCCCGTAATCTGGGCGCATGCGCGTCAAGTTCTGCGGGATCACCGACATCGACGACGCCGCCGAGGCGGTGCGCCTCGGGGCCTGGGCGATCGGGCTGATCCACTGGGAGCCCTCGGCGCGCAGCGTCGACCCGGCCGTGGCCGCGCAGATCGCCGCCGCCTTCCGCCGCAAGGCCGAGATCGTCGGCGTGTTCGTCAACCCGACGCTGACCGAGGTCGTCCGCGCGGTCGAGGACGAGCAGCTCTCGATGGTGCAGCTGAACGGTGAGGAGGGCGCCTCCTTCTGCGCCGAGGTGGGCCGCCGCACCGGCGTCAAGGTGATCAAGGCGATCCACGTCGCCTCCGCGGCCGATATTCACGCCGCCGAGGCCTACCGCAGCGTCGCCTTCCACCTCTTCGACCGCCGCGCCAAGGACCTGCCCGGGGGGACCGGCGAGACCTTCGACTGGGAGCTCCTGCGCGGCCATCGCTCCGAGGTCCCGGCGATCCTGGCCGGGGGACTGCGTCCCGACAACGTCGCTGCGGCGGTGGAGATCGTCCACCCTTACGCGGTCGATGTCGCCAGCGGCGTCGAGGCCGCGCCGGGCCGCAAGGACCACGCCAAGATGGCCGCCTTCTACGAGGCGGCGAACTCGGTCGGCGCCGCCACCTGATGAGCGTGATCGAGCAGCGCTTCGGGCCCTACGGGGGCCGATACGTCCCTGAGACGCTGATCGCGGCGCTCGACGAGCTGACCGCGGCCTGGGAAGCGACCCGCGAGGACCCCGAGTACGTGGCGCGCCTCGACGGGCTGCGCCGCGACTACGTCGGGCGCCCGACGCCGCTTTACCTGGCGCAGCGCCTGTCGGAGCGGGTCGGCTCGCGGGTGTACCTGAAGCGCGAGGACCTCGCCCACACCGGCGCCCACAAGATCAACAACGCGCTCGGCCAGACCCTGCTGGCGCAGCGCATGGGCAAGCAGCGGATCATCGCCGAGACCGGGGCCGGGCAGCACGGCGTCGCCACCGCGACCGCCTGCGCGCTGCTGGGCCTCGAATGCATCGTCTACATGGGCACTGAGGACATCCGCCGCCAGGCGCCGAACGTCGAGCGGATGAAGCTGCTGGGCGCCGAGGTGGCGCCGGTCGACGCGGGCGCGCGGACGCTGAAGGAGGCGACCTCGGCGGCGATCCGCGACTGGGTCGCGAACGTCGAGACGACGCACTACGTGATCGGCTCGGCGGTCGGCCCGGCGCCCTACCCGGTGCTGGTGCGGGACCTGCAGCGGGTGATCGGCGAGGAGGCGCGCGAGCAGGCGCTGGCGGCCGAGGGCGCGCTGCCGCGGCGGGTGATCGCCTGCGTCGGCGGTGGCTCCAACGCGATCGGCATCTTCGCCCCGTTCCTCGACGACGCCGCGGTCGAGCTGATCGGGGTCGAGGCGGGCGGCGACGGGATCGAGACCGGCCGCCACGGCGCCTCCCTGAACGCGGGGACGACCGGCGTCCTGCACGGCTCGCTCTCGGCGATCGTCGCCGACGAGGACGGGCAGATCCTCGAAGCCCACTCGGTCTCGGCGGGCCTCGACTATCCGGGGACGGGGCCGCAGCACGCGCACCTGCGGGACACCGGGCGGGCCGCCTACTTCCCGATGACCGACGCCGGCGCGCTCGGCGCGCTGGGTGAGCTGGCGCGCCTCGAGGGGATCATCCCGGCGCTCGAGTCCTCGCACGCGGTGGCGTGGCTGCTGGAGAACCCGCTCGAGGGGGAGGGCTTCGACGTGCTCTGCCTGTCGGGGCGCGGCGACAAGGACCTGGACGAGTACGTGCGCAGGACGAGCGAGGCGCCGTGATCGCGGGCGAGCAGGCGATCCGGGCGGCGTTCGACGCGGCCAAGGCGGAGGGGCGCGCCGCCCTGATGCCCTACATGATGGCCGGCTTCCCCGACCGCGAGTCGGGCCTGGCGGTGGCCGCCGCCTATGCCGACGCCGGGGCCGACCTGGTCGAGCTCGGGGTGCCGTACTCCGACCCGCTCGCCGACGGTCCCACGATCCACTCGGCCGACACGGTGGCGCTGGCGAACGGGGCGACGCTGCGGACCGCGCTGGAGACCTGCGAGGCGATCGCCGACAAGCTGCCGGTGGTGCTGATGATCTACGCGAACATGGTGCTCGCGCACGGCGGCGGTGCGGAGTTCGCGAAGCTGGCGCGGGCGGCGGGCGCCGCGGGGGCGATCATCCCCGACCTGCCGCTGGGCGAGGACGAGGGGATCCGCGAGGCCTTCGGCGCCGCGGGTCTGGCGATGGTGCCGTTGGTGGCGCCGACGACGCCGCCGGGGCGCCGCGCCGAGATCTGCGCCGTCGCCAAGGGCTTCGTCTACGTCGTCTCCACGGTGGGGACGACCGGGGAGCGCGGCGAGCTGCCGCCGGAGCTGGCCGACCTGGTCGCCGCGACCAAGGCCGACGCGGGGGAGACCCCGGTCGCGGTCGGCTTCGGGATCGGCACCCCGGCGCACGCCGCCGAGGTCGGCAAGGTCGCCGACGGGGTGATCATCGGCAGCCGCCTGGTGCGCGCCGCGGACGAAGGCGGAAGCCCCGCCGGGGCGGCCGAATCGGTGGCCGAGTTCCTCGCCGAGGCACGCGTCGCCCTCGCCGGATAGGATGCGCGACGCATGTTCATCGCCGTCTGGACCTTCATCGCGCTTGCCGTCACGACGCTCATCTACGCCTGGCTCGGCCAGGGCGGTGGCGTCTCCGGCCTGATCTTCTTCGGGATCCTGCTGATCGCGGTGATCCTCAAGGTCGTGCTTCGCGGCCTCGCGCCGTCGAATCCCGACGGCGAACGCCTCCAGGGCTGAGCGTCCGCGCGCGGCGTGTCGGCACTCGTCGCGTGCCGGACTTGGTCGTAGGGCCACGGGAGGTTCCATGCAGGCCTGACTCCGGCCGCCCGCACCACTTTTCGGGTGGCGGGCGGTTGTCCTGGGCGCCTCATGGGCCCGCTGGCAGGCTGTGACCCCCAAGAGGTGCACCGGAACTCGAGGCATTCGGGGGAGGGGCGTTACAGGGACGCGATGAAGTCTGGACTTTCGTGAGCGTTCCGCGTGGGAGGGGCGAGGGCTCGAACGATCAGGAATTAGCGTGGTTCGAAATCCACCCCACAGGTGGATTTCGAACCACGCAAAGTTCCGACCGTCGGAATGCGGCCTGTCGGGCACCCGCGCCGACGCGTCGACTTTCGGTCGCTGTGCGACCGAAAGTCCACTCGGAGTCTCCTGACCGATGGGCGCTCGGCCTTCCGTCACGCTCCCGTGCGGGAGATTCCACAGCTCGGCCCGTCCGTGACGAAGACGCCGGGAACGTCACATGCCCTTGCGCCTTCCGTCGCCCGTTGGGGCCGCAGAAAAGGCCCCGGCACCATGCGGTCGTCCTATCGTCCGTTTGCCGGACGTTAGGACGACTGCGCGGCTGGCGCCGGACGTTAGGTCGACCGCGGGTCTGGATGCCGGACGTTAGGTCGACCGCCCCTCCGTGCGTGTTCCGGTTCCGTCGCCCCTCGGTGACGCTCCCGTCCCGACGCCCTCTCCCGCACACCCGGCCCTCTCGGCCACGGCCACAGCCCGCCCGGGTCGTGGCCGAGAGGGCCCGCGTCCCTTGTTTCTCCCTCGGCCGTCCCTGCGCGCCGGCGCCCGACAAGGCCTCATTCCCCGGGGTTCGGAAACGTTTCGGGGTCTATCGCCTAGGCGCGGATCGCGACGATCTGCAGGTAGTCGGGCTCGAGGACCAGCGCGCGCGGGTCGCTGCTCGCCGTTTCGAGGTAGGCGCGCAGGTCGGCTTCCAGCGCCGGGGCGCCCTCCGGCCCGACTTTCTCGAACGCGGTCCGCAGCGGGCCGAAGTAGGCGCGGAAGAACTCCAGGTAGTGGTCGGCGGAGCGGAACGCCTGGCGGGAGACCCGGCGCTCGACCCGCAGCTCCGAGATCCCGTCGCCGAAAAGCTCGCGGACCCGCTCCTCGCTGCCCCAGAGGACGGGCGGCACGGTGCCCGGGGGAGGCCCGCCGGTGTGCTTCATCAGGATCACGAAGAAGTCGGTGAGGCTGCCGTCCGGGGTCCAGTTCGCCATCCCGATGCGACCGCCCGGCCGGACCACCCGCAGCAGCTCGGCGGCGGTGCGCTCCTGGTCGGGCGCGAACATCGCGCCGAAGGTCGACATCGCGACGTCGAAGCTCGCGTCCGCGAAGGGAAGGTCCTGGGCGTCGGCCTCGACGAACTCGACCTCGAGCCGCTCGGCCGCGGCCCGTTCCCGTCCCCGCTCCAGCAGCGCCGGGACGAAGTCGGCGCCGACCGCCTTGCCCCAGGTGCGCCGGGCCGCCGCGAGTGCCCCGTTGCCGCTGCCGCAGGCGACGTCGAGGACGCGGTCGTCGGGCAGGATCTCCAGCGCCTCGACCAGGTTCTCGGAGGCGTTGACGACCAGGTGCCCGACCATCGAGAAGTCGCCGTCTGCCCAGGTCCGCTGCTGGGCGGCGGTGAGCGCGGCGAGGTCCGGGGCGTCGGCCATCGCTGTCTAAGCTAACCCGATGCGGATCGGCGTGCTGACCGGCGGCGGGGACTGCCCGGGACTGAACGCGGTCATCCGTGCCGTCGTCCGCAAGGGCGTGGGCGCCTACGGGCACGAGTTCGTCGGCTACCGCGACGGCTGGCGGGGGCCGCTGGAGGACGACCGGCGGCCGCTCGGCGTACCCGAGGTGCGCGGCATCCTGCCCCGCGGCGGCACCATCCTCGGCTCCTCGCGGACCAACCCGTTCGCGGGCGAGGGCGGCCCCGAGCGGATCGCCGCCAATCTCGAGGCGGTCGGGGTCGACGGGCTGATCGCGATCGGCGGCGAGGACACGCTCGGCGCCGCCTCGCGCCTCCACACCGAGCACGGTCTCAACGTCGTCGGCGTGCCGAAGACGATCGACAACGACCTCTCGGCGACCGACTACACCTTCGGCTTCGACACCGCGGTCAACGTCGCGATGGAGGCGATCGACCGCCTCCACACCACCGCCGACAGCCACCACCGCGTCCTGATCGTCGAGGTGATGGGCCGCGACGCGGGTTGGATCGCCGTCCACGCGGGCCTCGCGGGCGGCGCCAACGTCATCCTCATCCCCGAGCGCCAGTTCGACGTCGAGGCGGTCTGCGATCTGGTGGCGCGCCGGTTCGCCGGCCACTTCGCGCCGATCGTCGTCGTCGCCGAGGGTGCCCAGCCGCTGGGCGGCATGCCCGACGCCGGCGACGCCCCGACCGACGCCTTCGGCCACGTCCGCCTCGGCGGGGTCGGCCACTGGCTGGAGCGGGAGATCGAGCGGCGCACCGGCAAAGAGACCCGCGCCACCGTCCTCGGCCACGTCCAGCGCGGCGGCACCCCGACCGCCTTCGACCGCGTCCTCGCCACGCGATTCGGCCTCCACGCCATCGAGGCCGCCCACGAGGGTCGTTGGGGCACGATGGCGGCGCTGCGGGGGACCGACATCAAGCTGGTGGAGCTGACCGAGGCGACCGACGAGCTGAAGACGGTGCCGGAGTCCTTCTACGCCGAAGCCGAGGTCTTCTTTGGCTGACAGGCGCGTCGCCATCACTCTCACGGCGCTGGCCGCTGTCAGCTTGTTGGCCACCGCCGGCTGCGGTGGAGGGGACGCTTCCGGGGCGACGGTGAGCGTCTACGTCGCGGCGCCACTCTGCGCCGCCGCCAAGCAGGAGCTCGCCGCGCATGGGGCGACGGTGGGGCACTTCACGGTCGCGGTCCGCTGCCTCGCGTCGAGCGAGCGGGCCGGGGGAGGGGTCGACCTGGCGACCGACGGCGCGAACTCCCGCCGTGCCACCTCGGACACGAGCGCCGTCGCCACCCTCGAACCGCCCGGCCCCAGCACCAAGTTCACCCGCGCGATCCTCGAATCCGCCGAAATCCCTCTGGTCACCTCGTCCTCGGCCGCGAGCGGCATGAAGCGCATCGTCAAAGCCGTCGAAGGCGCCGGCTCCTCCGGCGTCCGCGAGTCCGTGCGCGAATCCCTGGAATCGACCTAGATGGCGGTTTCATGAGGGGGGCCGGCGGAGGCTCGTTCCCCGGGGGTGCGGGGCGCTGGCGGCCGTCCGAGGGTGGTCCTGGGCTCCTCATGGGGGTCCTGGCAGGCTGTGACCCCCATGAGGAGCCCAGGACGTGAGGGGTGCGTGGGAGAGGCGTCACAGGGACTTGAGGGAGTCGGACTTACGTGACGATCGTGTCGGAGAGCCTCCACACCTCGCCCGGATCCGTCACAGAGATGCCGGGAACGTCACACTTTCCGGCCCTCAGAGGCCCTCTTCGGGCCGGAAATAGAGGGCCGGAAACGCGCTGCGTGATTTAGGGCCCCTATAGCACGGTCAACTCACGCAGCGCGTAGGTCGGTGTTGGACAACACGGGAGGAAGAGTGGAGTTCCCGACATCTCTGTGACGACGTCTGACTCCCGTCACGGATCCGTGCCACTCCCGACGCACTCCCGTGACGCTCCCGCGAGGATCCCTCCACACCTTCCGCACACCCGCCCCTCTCGCCACGGCCACAGCCTGCCCGGGCCGTGGCGAGAGGGGCGGGTCCCTCCCCGGGCGCCAGCTTGCGGGTCCCCGTCCCTTCCCCTCCCCGGGCAACAGCCAGCAAGGGCCGCATCCCTACCCCGCGCGCCTGGGGCGGGGCGTAATCACCCGGGTCAACCCGTCTAGCCGACGAGGTCCCGCAGCGCCCCGTCGATCTCCGGGAACTTGAACCCGTAGCCGAGCTCCTCGGTCCGCTTCGGCAGCACCCGCTGCCCGCCCTGCGCCACCTTGCCGAACTCGCGCCCGAATTTGACCTCGACCGCGAGGCCCGGGATCGGCAGCACGGCCGGTCGTCCCAGGGCACGTCCCAGCGCCTTCGACCACTCCTTGTTGGTGACCGGGTTCGGTGCCGTGCCGTTCACCACGCCGCTCACCGACTCGGTGTCGAGGGCCCACATCAGGACCCCGAGCTCGTCGGCAAGGTGGATCCACGGCAGCCACTGCCTGCCGCCCGCCAGCGGCCCGCCGAGCCCGAGCTTGAAGGGCAGGAGGAGCTCGCCGAGGAGGCCGCCGCCCGCGTCCATCACCTGGCCGGTGCGGATGATCGCCAGGCGCACGCCCGCCGCCTCGACCTCGTGCGCCGCCTTCTCCCACTCGACGCAGACTTCGCAGTCGAAGCCCTCGCCCGGCGCGCTCGACTCGTCGAGGATCTCGTCGCCACGGTCGCCGTAGTAGCCGACCGCCGATTGGCTCACCAGCACCTTCGGTTTCGCCGCCAGCCCCTCGATCGTCCCCACCAGGTTGTGGGTGGCGACTTTGCGCGAGTCCATGATCTTGCGCTTCGCGTCGTCGGTCCAGCGCTGGTCGATCCGCTCGCCGACCAGGTTGACGACCCCGTCGACTCCCTCGAAGGCGGCCTCGGCCGGGCGTTCGAGCGTCGGCTCCCAGGCGTGCCAGGTCACCTGCGGCCGCGCCGCCCTCGCCTTCTCGGGGCTGCGGGTGAGGCCGACGACCTCGTCGCCGCGCCGCAGAAGCTCGTCACAGAGCGCCTTGCCGATCCTGCCGCTGGCGCCCGTGACGAGGGCTCGCATCAGGTCGTCTCGACTGGGGTGAAGGTTCCGGTCTCTTCGCTGCGGCGGGCGAGGCCGTCGCGCTGGGCCTCCGCGATGACCGCCTCGGCGACTTTCGGGGCGACGTCGCGGTTGAAGACGCTGGGAATGATGTAGTCCTCGGCGAGGTCGTCCTCGGCGACGGCCGCGGCGATGCCCTGCGCGGCGGCGAGCTTCATCGCCTCGGTGATCTGCGGCGCGCCCGCGTCGAGGGCGCCGCGGAAGATGCCGGGGAAGGCGAGGACGTTGTTGATCTGGTTCGGGTAGTCGGAGCGCCCGGTGGCCATGATCCGCACGTGCGGGGCGGCGTCCTCGGGCATCACCTCTGGGGTCGGGTTGGCCATCGCGAAGACGATCGCGTCGTCGTTCATCTTGGCCAGCGAGTCGGCCTGGATGATGCCGGGGCCGGAGACGCCGATGAAGAGGTCCATGCCCTCGATCACGTCGTCGGGCTGCCCGTGGATGTGCTCCGGGTTGGAGTTCTCCGCGTACCAGCGCTTGGTCGAGTTCATCTCGCCGGAGGCGTAATCCTCGCGCGCGGTCGAGAGCGCGCCCTTGCGGTCGGCGCCGACGACGTGGGTGATGCCCGCCGCGAGCATCATTTTCGTCACCGCGACGCCCGCCGCGCCGAGGCCGACGACGAGGACGCGGAGGTCCTCGATCGGCTTGTCGACGATCTTCAGCGCGTTGAAGAGCGCCGCCATCGTCACCACCGCGGTGCCGTGCTGGTCGTCGTGGAAGATCGGGATGTCGAGGTTTTCCTTCAGCCGCTCCTCGATCTCGAAGCAGCGCGGGGCGGAGATGTCCTCGAGGTTGACGCCGCCGAAGGTGGGCGCCATCAGTTCGACCGAGCGGATGATCTCCTCGGTGTCCTGGCTGTCGAGGCAGATCGGGAAGGCGTCCACCTCGGCGAACTCTTTGAAGAGCATGCACTTGCCCTCCATCACCGGCATCGCCGCCTCCGGGCCGATGTTGCCGAGCCCCAGCACCGCCGAGCCGTCGGAGACGACCGCCACGGTGTTCTTCTTGATCGTGTACTCGAAGGCTTTGGCGCGGTCGGCGTGGATGTCCATGCAGACGCGGGCGACGCCGGGCGTGTAGGCCATCGACAGGTCGTCGCGCGTTTTCACCGGATACTTGTTGTGCATGTCGATCTTGCCGCCGCGGTGCATCTGCATCGTGCGGTCGACGTAGTCGAGTACCCGCGCTCCCCGCGTCGAACCGATCGCCCGCAGGATCCGCTCCCAGTGGTCGCGATCCGACGCGTCGATCGTGAACTCGCGCACCCGCTTGCCCTCCGTCCCGGCGCCCGGAACGAGGTCGACGCCCTGCAGCTGTCCGCCCGCCTCGGCGATCGCCGCCGTCAATTTCCCGAGCGGCTCCTGCCGCGCATCGAGCTCGACACGGATGGTGACGCTGTATTGCGCGCTGACTGGCATGGCGGGAATCGAATCAGATTCCGAGATCGGGACGATTAAGGGGGGAGAGATTTGCCTCCGTGGCGCCTTACCGTCGGTATGCGACGGGAAAGCGCCACGGGCGGACGGCGGGTTGCGGCAATCGCAAGCCGACAGCACGGTGTGGTGACGGTTTCGCAACTGAGGGAGTCGGGGTTCGACGAGGCTGCCGTGCGACGTCGGGTGGCGTCAGGGCAGTTGCACCGAGTCTTCCGAGGGGTCTACGCAGTCGGTCATCGGAGCCTCAGTTGGCGGGGCCGGTGGTTGGCGGCGGTCTTGGCAGCCGGGGATGGGGCCGTGCTGAGTCATACGAGCGCTGTCGCGTTGTGGCAGTTCTTGAGGCCCATGCCCGGGCCGATTCACGTGACGGTGAACGGGGACGGGGGACGGAAGAAGCGACCGGGCCTCCACATCCACCGCTCCCGCACGCTCACGCCCCGCGACATCACCCGTCGCCACGGCATCGCGGTCACCACCCCGGCCCGCACCATCGACGACATCCGCGGGGAAATCGAGCCCTACCTCTTCCGCCGCGCGCTGCGCCAGGCGGAGCTCGCTGGGTATCGCGTGCCGCACCTCGGCCGCGTCAAGCGCACGCGCTCGGACCTCGAGCTGCTCTTCCTCGCCCTCTGCGATGACCACGGGCTCCCGCGGCCGCTCGTCAACCGCCACGTCCACGGGCCCCGCGTCGACTTCTACTGGCCCGAGCAGCAGCTCGTGGTGGAGACCGACAGCTGGGACTACCACCGCGGCTCGGTCGCCTTCGAGGACGATCACGCCCGCGACCTCGAGCTGCGCGCCCACGGGATCGCGACCCGCCGCTACACCGGCGACCAGCTGGAAGCCGCTCCGGAGGCGGTCGCCGCCGACCTGCGGGAAGCGCTCGGCGCGGACTCGTAGAGTTGCGGCGATGGCCGACGCACCAGAGCTCTTCCTGATCGACGGCAACAGCCTCGCCTACCGGGCGTTCTTCGCCCTCCCCGAGTCGATCGGGACCAGCGACGGGCGGCCGACCAACGCGATCTTCGGGCTCGCCTCGATGCTGGTGAAAATCATCGACGAGCACCACCCGCAGGGGGTCATCGTCGCCTGGGACGCCGGCTGGAGCGGCCGCGAGAAGACCTACGACCTCTACAAGGCGCAGCGCAAACCGCGCCCCGACCTGCTGCGCGAGCAGTGGCCGCACCTGATGCCGCTGGTCGAGGCCTTCGGCTACACCAACGTGAAGGTCGAAGGGTTCGAGGCCGACGACGTGATCGCCTCGCTCGCCAAGCAGGCGCGCGCGGAGGGGATCGACGTGATGGTGGTGACCGGCGACCGCGACGCCTACCAGCTGGTCGGCGACGGGATCCGGGTGATGAGCACCTCGCGCGGCATCACCGAGACGAAGATCTACGACACCGCCGCCGTCGAAGAGCGCTATGGCGTGCCGCCCACGCTGATCACCGACCTGATGGGCCTCCGCGGCGACACCTCCGACAACATCCCCGGCGTCCCCGGCATCGGCGAGAAAACCGCGACCCAGCTGCTGCAGAAATTCGGCTCGCTGGACAAGGTGCTGGAAAGCGTCGAGGAGATCTCCGGCGCCAAACGCAAGGAAAACCTCACCAACCACGCCGACGACGCGCGGATGTCGCGGGAGCTGGCGACGCTGCAGTTCGACATCGAGACCGGCGTCGACCTCCAGGCGGCGCTGGACACCGAGCCAGACCGCGGCGCCCTGCGCGACTTCATGCGCGAGTTCGAGCTCCGCGCCGTGCTCGAGCGGCTCGAAGAAGCGCTCCCCGACGGCGACGCGGTCCCCGGCCGCAAGGTGGAGAAGGAGCTCGAGGTCGAGACCGTGGAGGGGACCCCCGCCGACATCGGCGACGCGCCGCGCGTCGCGGTGGCGATCGACGGCGAGCGCTGGGCGGCCGCCGAAGGCGAGCGCATCCTCACCGGCACCGCGTCCCACGACGAGCTTGCCGTCGCCCTCGCCGACAAGCCGCTGGCGGGCCACGACCTGAAGTCGCTCGGCGGCGGCCGCCACGGGCTGCTCGCCGCGGCCGCCCGCGAGGGGGCCGAGCTGGCGCTGGAGCACGACACGATGCTCGCCGCCTACCTGCTCGAGCCGCAGCGGCGCACCTACGACCTGATCGAGCTCGCCGCCGACGCCGGGATCGGCATCGCCGCCGGCGCCGCGCCCGAGAACGGCAAAGAGGACGACGGCCAGCTGTCGCTCGGCGAGGAGGTCGAGGCCGGCCTCGACCCGGCCGAGGAGGCGCGCCTCGTCGCCGCCCTCGCCGAGGACCAGTTGCCGCGCGTGCAGGCGCTCGGCCTGGAGACGCTGATGCGCGAGGTCGAGCTGCCGCTGATCGCCGTCCTCGCGGCGATGGAACGCGAGGGCCTGCGGCTCGACGCGGAGCGCCTCGCCGAGGTCGGCGCCGGGTTCGGCGAGCGGATCGACCAGCTGGAAAAGGACATCTACGAGCTCGCCGACGAGGAGTTCACGATCGGCTCGCCGCAGCAGGTCGGCCGCATCCTCTTCGAGAAGCTCGAGCTGACCCGCAAACGACGCGGGAAAACCGGCTACTCGACCGACGCCCGCGTGCTCCAGCAGATCCGCGACGAGCACCCGATCGTCGAGAAGATCGAGTCCTGGCGCGAGCTGACCAAGCTGAAGAACACCTACCTCGACTCGCTGCCGGACCTGATCGACCCCGAGACCGGCCGCGTCCACACCACCTTCAACCAGGCGGCGACGACCACCGGGCGTCTCTCCAGCACCAACCCGAACCTGCAGAACATCCCGATCCGCACCGAGATCGGCCGCCCGGTCCGTGCCTGCTTCGTCGCCGCGGAGGGTCACAAGCTCCTCTCCGCCGACTACAGCCAGGTGGAGCTCCGCGTCCTCGCCCACGTCGCCGACGAGAAAGTCCTCAAGGACGTCTTCCACGCCGGCGAGGACGTCCACTCGGCGACCGCCGCCGAGGTCTTCGAGATCTCACCCGACGAGGTCGACGTCGGCCAGCGCTCGAAAGCGAAGATGGTCAACTTCGGGATCGTCTACGGCCTGACCGGCTTCGGCCTCGCCGACCGCCTCAACATCCCGCGCAAAGAGGGCGAGGAATTCGTCGCCCGGTACCTGGAGCGCTTCCCCGCCGTGCGCCGCTTCCGCGAGGAGGTGATCGAGCGCGCCCAGGAGGAGGGCTTCGTGACGACCCTGATGGGACGCCGCCGGCCGATCCCCGAGCTGCGCTCCGGCAACCCCAACACGCGCCGCCTCGGCGAGCGCCTCGCGGTCAACACCGTCATCCAGGGCACCGCCGCCGACATCATCAAGGTGGCGATGGTGCGCTGCTGGGCGCGCCTGCGCGAGGAGCGGATGGCGACCCGCCTGGTCCTGCAGATCCACGACGAGCTCCTCTTCGAGGGCCCGCCGGAGGAGATGGACGCGGCGCTCGAGCTCGTGACGCGGGAGATGACCCACGCCTACGAGCTCGATCCGCCGCTCGAGGTCGACGCCGGCATCGGCACCGACTGGCTGAACGCGAAGTAGCTCAGCGCGCCCGCGCGGTGAACTTCACCGTCGGCGAGGAGCACCGCACCTTGCCGAGCCGGTCGCGCACCTTCACCGTCCCGGTGACCTTCGCCCCCCGGACCTTGCCCTTGTAGACGACCGTGTCGGTCGAGCCGAACTGCTTGTCGCTGAACTTGCCGCCGCGGATCGCGGTCGGTTCGAAGCCGCTCTCCTGGTCGACGAGGACGCTGCCGTCGCGGCAGTGCAGTTCGATCGAGAAGCTCTGCAGCCGCAGGTGCTCGCCGTTCGCCTTGAGGCGGATGTTGCGGTGCTGCTTGGTCTTCCCCACGTACTTGGTCTCGCCGTTCGACGCCGCCAGGGCGAACGCCGCGGACACCGCCATCGCGCTGCAGGTCAGGATGAGACACGCCGCGATTCGACGCACAGTTACCTCCCTTGTCTGGTTGGCTTGCGGCGCGCGGCATGGCCCCCGCCATACCGTCGCCTTACCTAGCCAACTGGCGAACCGGCCGAGGTAGCGGTCTCGCGCGCCTGGCTGTCAGCACGCTGACAATCGGCCTCCGCGAACTCCGGCGGGGCGATGTTCAGGTAGTGGCCGAAGGACCAGTCGACGAAGCGCTTCACGCCGAAGACGCGGATCAGCGGCCCGAGCAGCCGCGGCGGCACCCGCGGCACGATCTTCTGCGTCCGCAGCATCCACTTGAACTTCCAGTCGTGCGAGTCGTTGAAGGCGGCATAGCCGGCGGCGGCCTGCTCGCGGGTCTGGCGCCCCTCGACGACCGCGCGCAGCTCCCGTCCCAGGTCGATGCCGAAGTAGAGCGCGGTGCGGATCCCCTCGGCGGTCAGCGGCAGGCAGTGCCCGGCCGAGTCGCCGGCGAAGAAGACGCCGCGCCCGGTCGCCGCGCGCAGCTTGTGGGGGATCCAGTTGCCCTGATAGCGGACGCGGTCGCGCTCCAGGTCGGCGGCCAGCAGCTCGGTCGTCTCGCGGACGTGGAAGCGGGGGTCGAAGGAGCCGACGCCGATCCGCGTCTCCTCGCCTGCCGGGAAGCTCCAGCCGTAGCCGGCGGGGACGTAACGGCGGTCGATCCAGATCTCGAGGTCCTCGCCGCCGCCGTCGGGGTGCACCTCGAGCCCGCGCGAGAGCGGCGCGTCGGGCGGCTGGTAGCCCGCCGGCCCGGCCAGCACGCGGCGCCAGCCGAGCGCGTCGACGACGAGTGGGGCGGAGATCGTGCCGCGGTCGGTGTCGACCGCGATCGCGTCGGACCCGTTGGCCGCGCCGTCGGCGAGGCCCTCGACCTTGGCCGTCTCGAAGCGCGCGTCGCAGCCGTCCCAGAGCAGCGCGCAGAGCGTCCGGTAGTCGAAGGTGGAGAAGGTCCAGGGCAGCTTGTAGCGGGAGTCGCCGTGCGCGGTGTGGATCACCAGCGTGTCGAAGCGCTGGCGCTCGGCCTCCATCAGGCCCAGGTTCTCCAGCCACCGCGTCGGGATCCCGCAGGCGGAGGTCTGGCGCTCGCCGATCTCGTAACGGTCGACGATCAGCACGTCGGCGCCGCTCCCGGCCAGCTCCCGCGCCACCGCCAGCCCGGCGAAGCTGGCGCCGCAGATCAACACGTCATGGGCCCCGGTGAGGGGGGTGCGGTCGTCGCCGCGCTTGGTCGCTCGCGTAGGCATCGGACCGGAGGGTATAGGCGAGGACGAGTCGCCGGCGCGTTTGTGTCATCATCGCCAACCCGATGGCTGCGACCGAGACCATGACCCCTGCGCCCAGCGCCGTCCCCGTGGAGGGGAGCGGTGGGCTTCTGCTCAACATAGACGGCAAGATCGTCCCTAATTACGCGGCGACGATGGTGTCGTTCGAAGAGGGCGACGTCGTCAACGGCAAAGTCGTCCGGATCGACAAGGACGAGGTCCTGGTCGACATCGGCTACAAGGCCGAGGGGGTCATCCCGAGCAACGAGCTCTCGATCCGCAAGTCGGTCAACCCGGCCGAAGAGGTCGAGCTCGGCGAGGAGGTCGACGCCCTGGTCCTCACCAAGGAGGACTCCGAGGGCCGCCTGATCCTCTCCAAGAAGCGCGCCCGCTTCGAGAAAGCCTGGCGCCGCATCGAGGTCGCCGCCGACTCCGGCGAACCGGTGGAAGGCAGCGTCATCGAGGTCGTCAAGGGCGGTCTCATCCTCGACCTCGGGGTGCGCGGATTCCTGCCCGCCTCGCTGGTCGACATCCGCCGCGTCCACAACCTGGACGAGTTCATGGGCCAGACGCTCGAGTGCAAAGTCATCGAGCTGAACCGCTCACGGAACAACGTCGTCCTCTCGCGCCGCGCGGTGCTGGAGGAGGAGCGCAAAGAGGTCCGCGAGCAGATCCTCGGCCGGCTCGAGCCGGGCCAGGTGGTCGAAGGCAAGATCTCGAACATCGTCGACTTCGGCGCCTTCGTCGATCTCGACGGGATCGACGGCCTCATCCACATCTCCGAGCTTTCTTGGAGCCACGTCAACCACCCGTCTGAAGTGGTGGCGATCGGCGACACGGTGCGGATCAAAGTCCTCGACATCGACCGCGACCGCCAGCGCATCTCCCTCGGTCTGAAGCAGACCCAGGAGGACCCGTGGCAGCGGGTCATCTCGACCCATCGGCCGGGCGACGTGCTCGAGGGCACGGTCACCAAGGTCGTCGCCTTCGGCGCCTTCGTCGAAATCCTGCCCGGGGTCGAGGGCCTGGTCCACATCTCCGAGCTTGCCGACCACCACGTCGAGAACCCCTCCGAAGTGGTCGAGCCGGGGGCCAAACTGAACGTCAAGATCCTCGAGATCGACGAAGACCGGCGTCGCCTCTCGCTCTCGATCAAGCGGGTCGAGGGCCAGAACATGCCGATGCAGGACCTCAGTGCCCAGATCGCCGCCGCCAACGCGGCCAACAACGTGGGCACCGAAGAGGCCGCGATCGACCTCGCCGAGGACGCCGCGGTCGAGGCCCCCGAAGTCGAGTCGCCGGCCGTCGAGGCCGAGACCGTCGCCGCCGAGGTGCCCGAGGGCGCCACCGCGGAGGCCGCGATCGAGGACGCTTCGCAGGCCGAGGCTGAGGCCGCACCGGCCGAGCCCGAGGCCGCTGCCGAGCCCGAGGCTGCTGCCGAGCCCGCGACCGAGGCGCCCGCGCCGGAGGCCGAGGCCGCGCCGGTCGCCGAGTCCCAGGAGTCCGATCCGGGCACCGAGGGCGGCGAGCAGGGCGAGGGCGGCGAGGCCCACGAGGGCGAATCGGCCGCCGAGCGCCCCGATTCCCCGGACAGCGCCGACGAGGCCGCTTCCGGCGACAGCGACAGCAGCGAGTCCGAGCAAAGCTGAGCGGCGGGGCCGTGTGGCGCCGCTGACGATCGGACTGACCGGCGGCATCGCCGCGGGCAAGTCCGAGGCGCTCGCGGCCTTCGGCCGCCTGGGCGCGGCGACGCTCTCCGCCGACGCGGTCGTCCACGACCTGCTCGAAGGCGAGCCGCTGCGCCGGGAGATGACGGAGCGCTGGGGGCCCGAGGTGGCTCCGGCGGGAGCGCCGACCGACCGCGGTCGGATCGGCGCCATCGTCTTCGCCGACCCGGAGGAGCTGACCTGGCTCGAGTCGAAGATCCATCCGGCGGTCGGCGCCGAGACCGCGGCCTGGATCGCCGGGCTCCCCGACGAGGTCGAGGTCGCCGTGATCGAGGTGCCGCTGCTCTTCGAGGGGGGCCGCGAGGCGGTCTTCGACACGACCGTCTCGATCGTCGCCGCCGAGGACGTCCGCCGCGAGCGCGCCGCCGCCCGCGGCCACGCGCTGGTCGACGAGCGCGAGGCGCGTCAGCTGACCCAGGAGGAGAAGGCCGAGCGGGCCGAGCACGTGGTCGTCAACGACGGCTCGGTCGAGGATCTGGAAACCGCCCTGTCCGCGCTGCTCGCGAAGCTGAGGGGATGAGCACCAGGGCACGAGCACGCCCCAAGGCCCGTCGGCGCCGACGCAGCCGCTGGCCGATCTTCGGCGGGATCGCCGTCGTCGTCGGCCTGGTCGTCGGCATCCTGGTCACGAGCGGCACGTTCGACCAGGCGATCAAAGAGCTCACGCTGCCGCTCGAGCACGAGGACATCATCCGCCAGCAGGCCAAGGAAAAGGGGGTCGACGCGGCGCTGATCGCGGCGGTGATCGACACCGAGTCGAAGTTCTCCGATGCCGAATCGAGCGCCGGCGCCCGCGGCCTCATGCAGATCACCCCGGAAGCGGCGCAGTTCATCGAGAAGCAGAGCGGCGGCACCACCTTCAACCTCAACGACCTCTCCGACCCGGAAATCAACATCCGTTATGGCACCTTCCTGCTGAAGGAACTGCTGGAACGCTACGACGGCGACAAGGCAGCGGCGCTCGCCGCCTACAACGCCGGGCCCGGCAACGCCGACAAGTGGGGCGGGGCGGGGCTCTCGGTCGAGGAGATCCCCTATCCGGAAACGCGCGCCTACGTCGAACTCGTGCTGGAACGGCAGAAGGAGTACCGGGAAAAGTACGCTTCAGAGCTTGGCTATGGAGGGGGGTAAGAGCCCGAACCCGCGGGTGTGGGCGTTGGCGCTGGCGGTCGGCATCGTGCTGGCCGACTCGTCGATCGTCGTCCTCGCCCTGCCCGACATCTACCGGGACCTCGACACCTCGGTCTTCGGCGTTACCTGGGTCCTCGTCTCCTTCAACCTGGTGATGGCCGTGGCCGCGGTGCCTGCGGCGCTGGTCGCGCGGCGGGTGGGGCCGGGACGGGCGGCCGCGGTCGGCCTCGCGATCTTCGCCGGGGCGGGGCTCGCCTGCGGCGCCTCCGACCACCTCTCGACCCTGCTCATCGCCCGCTCCGTGCAGGCGCTCGGCGGCGCGCTGGCGGTGACCGCGGCGCTCGAGCTGCTGCCCGCGACGGTCGGCTCGGAGCGGCGCGCGACCGCGGTCTGGGCGACCGCCGGGGCGACCGGCGCTGCGCTCGGCCCGGCGGTGGGCGGCATCCTCACCCAGCTCGTCTCCTGGCAGTCGATCTTCCTGATCCAGGTGCCGATCGCGCTTGCCGCCGCGGTGCCGATCCTCACCGTCGCCCGCCACGAGATGTCGACGCGGGTGATCGAGGCGGAGGTGCGTCGGGCCGGCAAACCACACCTCTGGGCGAACGTCGCGCTGGCGATGGTCTCCGCCTCGATCGCGGCGGCGCTCTTCCTCCTCGTCCTGCTGCTGATCGAAGGCTGGCGGCTCAGCCCGATCGGCGCCGCGATCGTCGTCTCGGTGATGCCGCTGGCGGCGGTGGTCGGCGCGCGGGTCTCCGGCTGGGTCGAGGACGAGCGGGCGCGGGCCGCGGCGGGGGCGCTGCTGCTGGCGGGCGGGCTCGGCGGCCTGGCCCTGCTGCCCAAGGCTGAGGTGGCGCTGACCGTCCCGCCGCAGATCCTGGTCGGGATCGGCCTCTCCCTCGTCCTCTCGGCGCTCACCGAGACGGCGCTCTCAGGCCGCGCCCCGCAGGCGATCCACGGCGGCTGGACGATCTCCGCCCGCCATGCCGGCGTCGTCGTCGGCCTGCTCGCGCTGACCCCGGTCTTCACCCACGACATCGCGGTCCAGCAGAAGCAGGCGATCAACGCCGGTACCTCGGTGATCCTCGACTCGCCGATCCGGCCGACCGTCAAGCTGGGCCTGGCGAAGAAGATCAGCGACCACCTGGAACTGGAGGACGGCAAAGTGCCGAACCTCGGCCACGTCTTCGATCCCCTGCCCGAAGACGAAGCGCAGCGGAGCGAAGTGGTGGAGCTGCGCGAAGAACTGCAGGAGCAGCTGAACGCCGGGGCGACCCACGCCTTCAGCCCGTCGTTCGGCATCGCGGCGCTGATCGGCCTCCTGGCGCTGATCCCGATCGGCCTGGCGCGGAGGATCGACCTGTGACCCGCGGCCGTGCCCTGATCGCCGCCGCGCTGGTCCTCTCCCTGGCCCTGGTCGGCGTCTACGCCGCCGCGGGCGGCGCCTCCTACGAACCGGTCCAGGTCCGCAACCCCTGCGAACCGCGGCCGGAGAACGAAACCAGCGGCGGCCTCGAAGGCCTGGCCGAGGAATTCACGCTCTCGGCCCTCGACGGGGCGGCCTGCCGGCTCGGCGTCAGCCGCGAGCGGCTCGCCCGCGCCCTCGCCACCAAACAGAACCGCGAACGCTTCACCAAGCGCTTCCACATCGACGACGAAAAGCTGACCAAGGCGATCCGCGCCGGCCTGGTGCGGGCGGTCGACGACGCCGAAGAACGCGGCAAAATCCCCTCCTTCCTCGCCGGCCCGATGCGCAGCATGGTCGAGCACGTGCCGCTCGAACAGGGCATTGAACTGGTCCAAGACGCCGAAAAGATCCTGAACGGCGGAAGCTTCCTCGGCGGCCTCGGCGACGCGATCGAATCGCTGCTGCCCTGACGCGCGGGAGGGCCCCGATCCCGCAGACCGTCGCCCGGAAGGTCCGGTTCCTCGCAAGCTGTCGCCCGGGAAGGGTTCAGGCCCCGCAAGCTGGCGCCCGGTTAGGGACCCGCCCCTCTCGCCACGGCCCGGGCAGGCTGTGGCCGTGGCGAGAGGGGCGGGTGTGCGGAAGGTGTGGAGGATCGTGCGCGGGGGCGTCACGGGAGTGCGTCGGGTGAGGCACGGAACCGTGACGGAGGTCAGACCTCGTCACAGAGAGCGTGAGAACTCCACACTTCCTCCCGTGTTGTGCAACACCGACCTACGCGCTGCGTGTATTGACCCTCCTATAGGGGCCCTAAAACACGCAGCGCGTTCCGGGCCCCCTATTTCGGCCCGGAAAAGGCCTCCAGGGGGCCGGAAGGTGTGACGTTCCCGGCATCTCTGTGACCGATCCGGCCGAGGTGTGGAAGCTCTCCGACCCGATCCTCACGGAAGTCCGACTTCGCAACGTCCCTGTGACGCCTCTCCCACGAACGCCTCACGTCCTGGGCTCCTCATGGGGGTCACAGCCTGCCAGGACCCCCATGAGGAGCCCAGGACCCACCTAAACCACCTCGGCCAGCCCCCCCCCCCCA
>Ga0209916_1000557_pt1 | contig 55454 bp, 47 predicted proteins | sample ThiBio_1000_plan_FD_183956 | JGI IMG/M metagenome (GOLD analysis project Ga0209916, IMG submission 183956) | Wastewater bioreactor microbial communities from Cape Town, South Africa - Thiocy_solids_2 (SPAdes) | ecosystem: Engineered > Bioreactor > Thiocyanate-remediating > Anaerobic-Aerobic ... | reverse complement strand
CACGGGAGGGTCACGGATCCGTGACGGGACGCCCACGACGGGTGCTGAGGGCCGGTCCCCGAACGGTCAGGGGTCTGCGTGGTTGGAAATCCGCGTATGGCGCGGGTTTCCAACCACGCGGATCCCCCGTCGTCCTACCGTGGTTCGAAATCCACGCCACAGGTGGATTTCGAACCACGCGAGCTCCTGGCCGCCGGATCCGTGACGGAGATGCCGGGAACTCCTCACTTCCTCCCGTGTTGTGCAACACCGACCTACGCGCTGCGTGTATTGACCCCCCTATAGGGGCCCTAAAACACGCAGCGCGTTTTCGACCCCCCTGATCCAGGCTCGAAAACGCCCTTCCAGGGCCGGAAAGTGTGACGTTCCCGGCATCTTCGTCACGGATCCGGCCGAGGTGTGGAAGCTCCCGGACCTGATCGTCACGGAAGTCCGACTCCCTCACGTCCCTGTGCCGCCTTTTTCACGAACCCCTCACGTCCTGGGCTCCTCATGGGGGTCACAGCCTGCCAGGACCCCCATGAGGAGCCCAGGACCTCCCTCGGACGGCCGGCAGCGCCGCGAACCCCCCACCCCGGACGGCCGGCGAGGGCGACGCGGTCGGGGAGGAGAGAGGACCGACCGCGCCGCCTTCGCGCCGGGCGCCGGGGTCAGCCGACGCTGTTGTTCGCGTTCGGGCGGCCCGGATGTTGGGCCGCCAGATCCGCCTCGCCGGCTTGTACGTCGCCGCCGGCCGAGGTGAGGTAGGCCTGCTCGACCTCGCCGATGCGGTGGCGGGCCTGTTCGCCGGTCAGGTCGAGGCCGACGCGGCCGCGCCGCATGACGATGGCGTGGTCGGTGTAGTGTAGCGCCTTGTGGGCGTGCTGCTCGACCATGATCACCGCGGTGCCGCTCTCGTCGGCGGCGCGGCGCACCGCCTGCAGGAGCCGGTCGACGACCAGGGGAGCGAGGCCGAGGGAGAGCTCGTCGGCGAGCAGCAGGCGCGGCTTGCGCCCGAGCGCGCGGGCGAGGGTCAGCATCTGCTGCTCACCGCCGGAGAGGAGGCCGCCGCGGACGCCGAGGCGCTTGCCCAGCTCCGGGAACAGGGCGATCGCCTCCTCGACCGAGACGCCGCCGATCCGCAGGTTGTCGCGCAGCGACATCCCCTTGAAGACGGACCGCTCTTCGGTGACGTAGGACATCCCGTTGCGCGCCCGTTTGTAGAGCGGCGCGTTCGACTTCATGCCGGCGAAGTGGACCTCGCCCTCGATCAGCGGCAGTTCGCCCGCCAGCGCCAGCATCGTCGTCGTCTTGCCCGCGCCGTTGGGCCCGAGCAGGCAGAGGACTTCGCCCGGCATCACGTCGAAGCTGAGGTCGTGGACGACGGGCTGGCCGGCGTAACCGGTGCACATGCCCTTGACCGTGATCACCGGGTCCATCAGATCCCCTCCGATCCCAGCACCGGCCGCGGTGCCGTACGCGACGACGCGGCTTTGGTGTGGGCGTCGTCTTCCTCGCCCAGGTAGGCGGCGATCACCGCCGGGTCGTTGCGGACGTCCGCCGGCTTGCCCGCCGCGATCGGCTTGCCGAAGTCGAGGACGAGGAGCTCGTCGCAGACCGACATCACGAAGTTCATGTCGTGCTCGACCACCAGCACCGCGATCCCCCACTCCTTGGCCAATCGCCCGACCAGGTTGGCGAGCTCGGCGGTCTCGGCGTCGCCGAGCCCGGCGGCGGGCTCGTCGAGCAGCAGCACGCTCGACTCCGTCGCCACCGCCCGCGCCATCGCCAGCAGCCGGCGCCGTCCGTAGGGCAGGTCCTCGACCTGGCGGTCGAGATCGTCCTCCAGTTCGAACTCGCGGATCGTCGCCAGGACCGTGTCCGGGAGCGGCGCGTTGACCGGCCAGACGAGATCGCGGGCGTAGGAGCCGACGTCGCGCGGGTCGGATGCCGCCCGCAGGTTGTCGAGCACGGTGGAGTCCTCGAAGAGCTCGAGCGACTGGAACGAGCGTCCCACCCCGAGGCGGGAGCGCCGCGTCGCCGACATGTGGCTGATGTCGCGCCCGTCGAGCAGGAGCTCCGCCCCGGAGGACATTTTCGTGAAGCCGGTGACGGCGTCGATCAGCGAGGTCTTGCCGGCGCCGTTCGGGCCGATCAGGCCGAGCACCTGCCCCGGCTTCACGGTCAGCGAGACGTCGTCGACCGCAACCGTGCCGCCGTATTTGACCGACAGGTTCTTCACCTCGAGGGTCATCGGGCTCATCTTGGTCCGCTCACTGCTCGGCTGCGGCAGCTCGCGCTGCGGCTGCTCCTTCGGCGCCAGGAACGGCAGCACGCCGCCGAGCTTCGACCGCAGCAGCGCGATCTGGGCGATCTGCTCCTTGACCACCCCGTTCTGGTTGACGAGCAGCAGGACGATCAGCGAGACGCCGCCGATCAGCGGGATGTACTTGCCGATCCCGCCGTCGATCGAGTTGAGCAGCCGTTCGGAGAAGGCGCCCGGCGCCAGCGTCGCGCCGATCACCGGGCCGAACAGGTAGCCGATGCCGCCGATCATCGCGTAGGCGACCATCGTGATCGAGGTGAACGAGGTGAATTCGGAGTAGTTGATCGAGGTCGTGCGGAAGGCGAGCAGGATGCCGCCGAGGCCGGCGATCGCCGCCGCCACCGCGAAGGCGTAGAGCTTCGCGCCGGGGACGCTGATGCCGAGCGCGGCCGCCGCGCGCTCGTTGGTGCGCACCGCGATCAGCCGCCGGCCGGATCTCCCCCGGCGCAGGTTGGCGACGATCAGCGAGACGACGATCAGGCAGCCGAGCGCGACCAGCCCGTAGCGGGTCGGGTGCGAGGCGGCGTTGATGTTGAGGCCGAAGAGGACCGGTTCGCCGATCTGGGTGCCGCCGAAGCCGCCGGTGAAGTCGGTGTTGCCGAACAGCACCAGCTCGACCGCGCTGCCCAGGCCGAGGGTGACGATCGCCAGGTTGATGCCTCGGGTGCGCACCGCGGGCAGGCCGAACAGCAGCCCGAGCGGGACCGTCGCGGCGATGCCGATGGCGACGCCGAGGATCAGCGGCATCCCGGTCGTCGCCAGCAATCGCCCGGCGACGTAGGCGCCGAACCCGGCGAAGGCGAACTGGGCCAGCGAAAGCTGCCCCGTATAACCGGTCAGGACGACGATCGAGAGCAGGATCACGCTGACGCAGATCGTCACCGTGATCGCGTCGATCCAGATCGGCGGGGTCGAGGCGAGCAGGACGACGCCGACGATCGTGCCGATCGCGATGCCGCCCCAGTTGATGCGGCCGGTGCCGATCGTCGGCAGCCGCTGCAGGAGGTAGTCGCGCAGCGGCAGCGCCTGGCCACGGATGACCAGCCAGATGACGATGACCACGAACGGGATCGCGGTGCCGACCCCGGTCTGGCTGACGTACCGGGTCACCTCGGTCTGGGCGATGCCGACGAGGAGGCCGACGAGGAGCGCGGTCGGGAAGGAGCGGAAGCCGGCCACCAACGCGGCCGCGGTCGCCGCCAGCACGAGGTTGGTGAGGACCGCGGGCTGCAGGGTGACGATCGGGACGATCAGGATCGCGGCGAGGCCGGCGAGGCCACAGCCGAGCGCCCAGTTGAGGGTCGCGACGGTGTCCGGCGAGAGGCCGAGCGCCGAGGCCGAGCGCTCCGACTCCGCCACCGCCGAGGTGGCGAGCCCGAAGCGGGTGTAGCGATAGAAGAGCCAGAGGACGAGGGTCAGCGCGGCGGCGATCCCGAGCAGGATCAGGCGGTCGGCCGAGATCACGATCGTGTTGTGGATGTGGACGATGTCGGTCGGCAGCGCCGAGGGGACGAATTTCGAGGTCGCCGTGTAGCGGAGGATCGCGATCGACTGGATCGTGATCAGCACGCCGAGCGTGGCGATCACCCTGACCAAGGGCGCGCTGTGGCGCAGAGGTCGCATGATCAGCAGGTGCACGAGGCCGCCGATCACGGCGGCGAAGAGGACGCCGGCGATCAGCGCCGGGAGGAACGCCCAGCCTTGGTTCGTGTTCAGCTCCCACCAGACGTAGGCACCGGCCATCCCGATCGCCCCGAGGGCGAAGTTCAGGACGCCCGACCCGCGGTAGACGATGATCAGGCCCTGGGAGGCGAGAGCGTACGTGGCGCCGATGCCCAACCCCAGTAGTGCGAAACGGATTACTTCTTCCACGTCTGCCCTCTTTCGGTACTAGAAGGAAAGCCGGCAGCCCCGGGCACGAGGGTGCGCCCGGGGCTGTCGACGGTTGCGATCAGCCGAAGGCCGGTCCGCAGTCCATCGGTTTGGTACCACCACCGAGGATCGACAGGTCTTCGAATTTTTCACCCAACGGGGTGAGCTTGCCTTCTTTGAATTCGCTGAACGTGCCGCAGCGGTTGACGAGCCGTTCGAAGCCCTTCGGGCCGCCGGTCTTACCCCAGTTTTCTGCGAAATTCAGGGGCGGGACCATGCCCGGCAGGTTGACCTTCGCGGTTTCGGCCGCTTTCAGGAACGTCGCGTTGTTGACTTCGCCGCTCATCGATTCGACGACCTGTTTGAACCCTTCGTAGGCCGCCCAGGTGCCCATCCCACCGAGGCTGTTGTAGTCCTGGGAGGTATCGGCTTCGAATTTTTCGAGGGCTTCGCGGTATTCATCCCACTGCGGGAGCGAGATGTCGGGGTACATGCCGGCGACGACGTCGCCTTCGACCACCGATTCGAAGCCTTTCACGGCGTTTTCGTTGAAGTTGCCCTGCGGGCCGTACATGCGGACTTCAGAGCCGGACTGGGCAAAGGCCGGCATCCACGCGATGTACGGGGTTTCAGACACGATCATCACCAAGCAGTCCGTGTCACCTGCGGTGGCTTCCGCCACCTGCGCACTGTAATCCTGCGCGGTGCCTGGCAGCTTGATGAACTTTTCGATCTTGGTGCCTTCGACTTTCGCCGCATTTTCCATCAGCGGTTCGAACGCTTCGGCGCCTTCGATGATCACGCCCTTGATGTGTTCACATCCCTGTTCGACCGCTTTGTGGACGAGGCCCACCCCGTAGAGGGGCTGGTTGCCCATCGGGAAGCTGATCTTGGAGGTCAGTTCCAACGGTGAGATCGCGCAGCAGTTGCCGAACAGTGCGGTGTTCCCCTTTTCGAGGATCGGCACGACGGCGTCACCGGTGAAGGTGAAGTTTCCGACCACGGCCACCGCCTTGTCGGCGACCGCTTCACGCGCGCAGGCCGCTGCCGCGGTCGGCGTCCCGTGGGCATCGCAGAACTTGGCTTCCAGCGGACGGCCGGCGATGCCGCCGTGGCTGTTGATCCATTCCTGGTAGACGCGCTCGGTTTCTTCGATGTTCTTGTACTGCGGCCCTTCGGTGTTGACGTCGGTATACGTCATCGTGACGATCGGTTCGCCTTTGGCTTCCGATTCTTCGGCGCCCGCACCTTCTTCGCTCGCGGCGGATTCTTCCGAGCCCGCCGGTTCTTCTTGCGAAGCGGTGGGTTCTTCAGGGGTGGACGTACTTCCGCCGCCTCCGCAGGCAGCGAGCACCAGAGCGCAGGCCAGGAGCGCGAAGACGGCAAGCAACGGCCATCTCGACCCCCTCGCGAAGCGACGGGTGGTTGACTTCATCGACTCTCCTCCTCGGTAGCAAGCCGGACTTGAGGGCTAGCGTATGAGTGCCGCGACGCGACGGAAGGAGGTCTTGGCGAAACGCTTGGAGAATCGCCAAAGCCGCATCATGAGCGGCTTTGGAGCGACTTTCGCGCGCGTTCAGACGACTCTGCTGACGCGGTACTCGACGACCGGGCCGGGGTGGAGCCGGCCCTCGCCGACGAAGACGGTCCGGTTGACCCAGGCATAACGCTCGTCGCCGGTCTCCAGGCGCGGGGCGATGCGGAAGTAGTGGTCGGCGTACTCGCTCGAGCGCTCGCCCGCGTTGGCCGCGTGGGCGGCGTCGTTGTACTCGATCACGCCGCGATACTGGACGTAGATCGCGGCGCCGTCGTCGGTGAGGATCGTCAGCCGCACGTCGAGCCGGCCCCACCCGTCGGGTCCGACCAGGATCCAGTCCCCGCCCCCGCTCCCGACCGTCCCGTTGATCCGCTCCCCCCTGACCTCCCCGCCGAGGACCTCGCGGATGTGCCGGCGGCCGAACGGCCCGTCGCCGACCTGGACCGCCGGGGCGAGGCGGGCGCTGAAGGTGAACTCGTGGGCGAGATCCATGGGGTCCTCAGGGGGTTGATTCCGGAGTCCGGGGAAGAAGGGACGCGGCCCTCTCGCCACGGCCCGGGCAGGCTGTGGCCGTGGCGAGAGGGCCGGGTATGAAAGGCGTGGAGGATCCGGGACGGGAGCGCAACGGGAGTGCATCGGATCCGTAACGAGAGCCCGACATCGTCACGGAGATGCCGAGAACTCCACGCTTTCTCCCGTGTTGTCCAACACCGACGGACGCGCTGCGTGGATTGCCCGTGCTATAGCAAGGTGAATCCACGCAGCGCGTTTCCGGCCCCTGATTTCGGCCCGAGAAAGGGTCTCTCGGGGTCGGAAAGTGTGACGTTCTCGGCATCTTCGTCAACGATCCGGCCGACGTGTGGAATCTCTCCGACGCGATCGTCACGGAAGTCCGACCCTCCTCCCGTCCCTGTGACGCCTCCCTCACGAAAGCCTCACGTCCTGGGCTCCTCATGGGGGTCACAGCCTGCCAGGACCCCCATGAGGAGCCCAGGACCACCTCGGACGGCCGCCCGCACCCCGGACCCCCGCCAGTCCCTTGAACCACCCACCTCACCGCCGCAACGTCACCCGCACGCCACCCCGACTGGCGCTGATCGCCCGCACGTCGCGCGCTCGCAGCACGTCCTTGATCCACGGCAGGCCATCTGGCCCGCCGATCGGGACGATCGGCTCGATCAGGTTGGCGGCCGCGTACATGCGGTCGACGTCGTGGCCGGGGATCAGATAACGGAGGAGGAGCTCCTCGTCGGAGAGGTTCTCGCCGTACTCGGCGCGGATCTCCGCCAGCGAGGGCTGCGGGGCGTGGCCGACGTCCATCATCTCCTTGCCGCGCGGGTTGGCGGCGGCGCGGTCGAGCACCTCCTCGTCGACCTTGCCGGGCGGCGTCCCGTACCAGCCCGCCAGGTACATCAGGTTCTCGTCCGGGATCGTCGCGTAGCGCTCGCCCTGGACCACGTTCAGTAGCGCCTGGATCCCGACCAGCTGCGAGAAGGGGGTCGCCATGATCGGCCAGCCCATCTCCTCGCGCACCCGGATCGCCTCCTCCAGCACGGCGGGAAGGCGCTCGGTCATGTTCACCTGCTTCAGCTGTTCGCGCAGCGTCCCCATCATCCCGCCCGGGAACTGCTGCTGGATGTTGGCCACCTGGTACTCGACCGGGGCGCCGCGCTGGAAGCCTTCCTCGTCGGCGAGCGCGCCGAAATGCGCGGCAACCTCGGCGAAGCGGCTGTCGTCGACCGCCACCTCGTGACCGAGCCGGCGGAGGTTGTCGACGGTGACCTCGGTCGAGGGCATCGAGACGCCGTTGGCGAGGGTCGAGATCGCCGAGTGCACGATCCGCACCCCCTCCTCGACGCCGATGATGTGGTTGAGGTTCGCCATCGCGGTGCGGTTGTGGAAGTGCATCTCCAGCGGCAGCCCGCCGGCCGTGGCCCGCTCCTGGCTCTGGCGTATCCAGCGCCGCGCCCGCTCCGGCCCGAGCACGCCCGCCTCGTCGCCGAGGATGATCGTGTGGGCGGCGCCGCCGGCGATCATCCGGTCGATCACGTCGGCGTAGTAGTCGTCGGTGTGGACCGGGGACTCGGAGAAGTTCAGCTGCGGCGAGGGGTCCATGCCGGCATCGCGGGCGATCTTCGCCACCCGGATCATGTTCTCGGCGTCGTGCAGGCAGTCGAAGATCCAGAGGCTGCCGATCCCGTGCTTGGCGAGGGTGCGGATCCAGAGCTCGACGATCGAGTCCGGGGTGACGTTCATGCCGACGATCCCGTTGGTGCGCGTCCCGGCCCGCAGGGTCGCGGTGGGGAAGGCGGCGCGGATCGCGTCGAGCCCCTCCCACGGGTTCTCTTCGCGGAAGCGCACCATCACCTCGAAGATCGAGGAGCCGGTGAGGTCGACGACGCGGTAGCCCGCCGCGTCGATCGCCGCCGCGACCGGCAGGATCTGGCCCGCCCGCATGCGCATGCCCCAGTAGCTCTGCTGGCCGTCGCGCAGCGACTGGTCGATGACCTCGATCCGCGCCATCAGGCCGCCTCCGCCAGGGCGGTCCCGCCCCACTCGGGCAGGAAGGTCTCCTCGACCCAGCGCGTGTGGACGCGGCCGGCGACCACCTCGGGGTGCTCGAGCAGGTCGAGCGCGAAGCCCGCGGTCGTCTCGACGCCCTCGACCCGCAGGTGACGGAGGGCCTGGCGGGTGCGCGCCAGCGCCGCCTCGCGGTCGGGGCCGGAGCCGATCAGCTTGGCGAGCAGCGAGTCGTAGAAGGGCGGCACGGTCCAGCCCGGGAAGCAGGCGCTGTCGACGCGGACGTCGGTGCCGACCGGGACGACCCAGGTCTCCAGGGTGCCCGGCGTGGGGGCGAAATCGCGCTCCGGCGACTCGGCGTTGATCCGCACCTCGATCGCGTGCCCGCGCACCTCGATCTCCTCCTGGCCGACCGAGAGGCCCTCGCCGCCGGCGATCCGCAGCATCTCCCGCACCACGTCGACCCCGGTGACGATCTCGGAGACCGGGTGCTCGACCTGCAGGCGCGCGTTGATCTCGAGGAAGCCGGCGGTGCCGCGGTCGGGGTCGACGAGGAACTCGCAGGTGGCGGCGCCGGTGTAGTCGAGGGCGCCGATCAGGCGGACGGCGGCGTCCTGGATCTCGGCGCGCAGGGCGTCGGGGAGGTTCGGCGCCGGCGCCTCCTCGATCAGCTTCTGGTAGCGCCGCTGCAGGGTGCAGTCGCGGGTGCCGAGGTGGATGACGTTGCCGGCGGCGTCGCCGAGCACCTGCACCTCGACGTGGCGGGCGGAGCGCACGTAACGCTCGAGGAAGAGCCGGCCGTCGCCGAAGGCGGCCTCGGCCTCGCCGTGGGCCTGGGCGAAGGCGGCGGCCATCCCGGCCTCGGACTCGACCATCCGCATGCCGCGCCCGCCGCCGCCGGCCGCGGCCTTCAGCAGCACCGGATAACCGATCGCGGCGGCGACCTCGCGCGCCTCGGCTTCGGCCTCAATCACGTCGGAGCCCTCGTTGATCGGCACGTCGAGCTCTTTGGCGAGGGCGCGGGCGGTCGCCTTGTCGCCGGAGCGGCGCATCGCCGCGGCCGAGGGCCCGATGAAGATCACGCCCTCCTCCTCGCAGGCGGCGGGCAGCTCGGGCCGCTCGGAGAGGAAGCCGTAGCCGGGGTGCAGCGCATCGCAGCCCGCCACCTTGGCCGCCGCGAGGACCCGGTCGACGTCGAGGTAGCTTTCCGCCGCCGCGGCGGGGCCGATGCAGACGACCTGGTCGGCGAGCTGGGCGCCGAGGCTGTCGCGGTCGGCGTCGGAGACCGCGAGGACCGATTCGACCCCCTCGTCGAAGCAGGCTTTGACGATCCGCACGGCGATCTCGCCGCGGTTGGCGATCAGGACCCGACGGAGCGCCACGGCCGACCCGCTAGCCCTCGGGGTCGACGACGACGATCGGCTGGCCGAATTCGACCGAGTCGCCGTTCTCGACCAGGATCGCGGTGACGACGCCGTCGATCGGCGAGGCGACGTGGTTCATCAGCTTCATCACCTCGACGATGGCGACGGTGTCGCCGGCGGCGACCCTGCCGCCGAGCTCGACGAAGGGCGGCGCGCCCGGCGACGGCGCGCGCCAGAAGAGGCCGACCGAGGGCGACTCGATCCTGGTGCCGTCGGCCGCGGCGGCGCCGTCGGTGGCGCCGGCGCCGTTCGTCGGCGCGCTGGGCGCGGCGACGGGGTCCGGGGTCGGGGCGGCGGCCGCCGGGGCCGGGGCGGCGGCCGGGGCGTGAGCCGCCGGCGTCGGGGCAGGCGCGTGCGCGGCGGCCGGTGCGGGCGCCGGAGCCGGCGCCGCCGGCCGCGCGGCCAGCGCCTCGGTCAGCTGATCGCGCGAGACGTGGAGGCGGTCCTCGCCGACCTCGACGACCATCTCGCGCCAGTCGCTGCGCTCGAACGCGTCAAGCAGCGCGCGGATCGTTTCTGGACTCATCTCCATAGGTGGCGATCTCCTCGGTCGCGGAATTGACGGCTGGACTCGATGATGCGCGGGTGAAGATCGATTTTCAACGGGCGCTGAGCGCTCCCCCCGGCGCCCGCGAGGTGGTCCTCGTGCGCCACGGCTCCTGTGATCCCCCGGCGCCGGACGGATTGATCGGCGGTCGCAGCGACCCAGGCCTGAACGCGCGCGGGCGCGCCGAGGCGGCGTCGGCAGGCGCCCGGCTGCGGGGCGAGCCGGTGCGGGCGATCTACATCAGCCACCTCGTGCGGACGGCCGAGACGGCGGCGCCGATCGCGGCCGGGCACGGGCTCGAGCCGATCGTCGACGAGGACCTCGGCGAGATCTTCCTGGGCGAGTGGGAGGGCCACGGGATCGCCTCCCGCGGCGCCTCCGGCGACCCGGAGCTGGCCCGCGTCTTCGCCGAACAGAGCTGGGGGCTGGTGCCCGGGGTCGAGGACATCGACGGCTTCGGCCTGCGCACGCGGCGCGCGATCGAGGCCGCGGCCGACGCGGGCGCCGACGGCGAGCTCGTCGTCGTGGTCACCCACTCGGCGGTGATCGCCGAGTTCCTGCGCCAGATCACCGGCGCCGACGCGTTCGCCTTCCTGCACAACACCAACGGGTCGCTGAGCCGCGCGATCCGGATGCCGGACGGCCGCTGGATCCTCGCCTCCTTCAATGACACCTCGCACGTGCATGCGGCGAAGTAATACACCCGCGTCGCGGGCCCTCCCCCGGCCCCGGCGCCGCCCATCTGTGATTGCCCCAATCCTCGGCGCGGCGGCCGGCCCGGTCGGCGGCGCGCCGGGCGAGTATCCGTAGCGCGCGATTCGCGCACTGGGATACCGCGAGCTTAGGAGGACGAGATGAGCGATGGGGCGGGCCGGGTCGCCGGCAAGGTGGCCGTGATCAGCGGGGCGAGCAGCGGCATCGGCCGCGCGACCTTCGAGCTGCTGGGACGCGAGGGGGCCAAGGTGGTCGGCACCGCGCGCCGCGAGGAGCTCCTGAACGAGGCCCTGGAGGAGGTCCGGCGCCACGGCGGCGAGGGGCTCGTCGTCCCCGCCGACCTCGAGGAGGCCGGCACCGCCGAGCGGGTCGTCCAGGCCGCCATCGACGCCTACGGGCGGGTCGACATCCTCGTCTGCAACGCCGGGGTGGGCTGGAAGTACGGCGAAGAACACCCGGGGACGATGGCCGCCCTGCACGAGGTCTCGCTCGACAACTGGCAGGACGTGATCGGCGGCGTCGACCTGCAGGGGTACTTCGAGATGATGCGGGCGGCGCTGCCGGCGATGCTCGAGGCCGAGAGCGGCGCGATCGTCAACATCGCCTCGATGGCGGGGGTCACCGGCCTCTACGACGCCCACCCCTACACGGCGGCCAAGGGCGCGATCGTCAACCTCACCCGGTCGCTGGCGATCACCTACGGCAAGCAGGGCATCCGCACCAACACCGTCTGCCCCGGCTTCATCGACACGGCGATGATCGCCCCGGTGATCGGCGCCTTCGACGACCCCGACACGGCGGCCCTGCTGGTGCCGATGAAACGTCCCGGCAAGCCGGAGGAGATCGCCGCCGCGGTGCTCTTCCTGGCCTCGGACGACGCCAGCTACGTGAACGGCGCCGCGCTGGTGGTCGACGGCGGCTGCACCTCGCGCAGCTTCGCCGCCTGAGGCGAGGGGGAGATCGGGATGAGTGACGGAAGCGGGCGCGTCGCCGGCAAGGTCGCGGTGGTGAGCGGGGCGAGCAGCGGCATCGGCCGGGCCTCGTTCGAGATGCTCGGGCGCGAGGGCGCCAAGGTGGTCGGCACGGCGCGGCGCGAGGAGAAGCTGAACGAGGCGCTGGAGGCGGTCCGGGCCGCGGGCGGCGAGGGCATGGTCATCGCCGCCGACCTCGAGGACGAGACGACCGCCGACCGGGTGATCGACGCGGCGATCGAGGCCTTCGGCCAGGTCGACATCCTCGTCTGCAACGCCGGCGTCGGCTGGCAGTACGGCGAGGAACACCCGGGGACGATGGGCGCGGTCCACGAGGCCTCGCTGGAGAACTGGCGCGACATCGTCGGCGGCGTCGACCTCGAGGGCTACTTTACGATGATCCACGCCGCCCTTCCCCACATGCTGGAGCGCGAACGCGGCTCGATCGTCTCGGTCGCCTCGATGGCCGGCCTCACCGGGCTCTACGACGCGCATGCCTACACCGCGACCAAGGGCGCCCTGGTCAACCTCACCCGCTCGATGGCGATCACCTACGCCAAACAGGGCGTGCGGGCCAACTGCGTCTGCCCGGGCTTCATCGACACGCCGCTGATCGAACCGGCGATCGACCTCTTCCGCGACGACGCCACCCGCTGGGCGATGGTGCCGATGGGACGGGCGGGGACGCCGGAGGAGATGGCCTACGCGGTCCTCTACCTCGCCTCCGACGAGTCGAGCTACTGCACCGGCACGGCCCTCCTGGCCGACGGCGGCTGCATCTCCCGCTCCTTCCCGGCGGCGGGCTGACCGTGCGCTCACTCACCATCGCTGAACTCAACCTCGGCGATTCGGCCGAATTCCGCAAGACGATCTCGGAGTCCGACGTCTACCTCTTCGCCGGCATCACCGGCGACCTCAACCCCGTCCACGTCGACGAAGAGTTCGCCAAGACGACCCCCTTCGGCGCCCGGGTCGCCCACGGCCCCCTCACCTTCGCCCTCTGCGCGGGCCTCCTCGGCACCGAGCTCCCCGGCGTCGGCACGATCGCGGTCACCAACGAGGTCACCTACGAAGCCCCCGTCTACATCGGCGACACGATCGCCGTCCGCATCGAGGTCGCCGCCCTCGACGCGGAGCGCAACCGGGCCACGTTCGCCGTCACCTGGGGTAACCAGGACGGGAAGCAGGTGGCGAGCGGCACGATGGTGGTGAAGCCGCCGAAGGTGGCGGTGAGGGTCTGAGGGGGGCCGACCGTCCGAGATGGTCCTGGGCTCCTCATGGGGGTCCTGGCAGGCTGTGACCCCCATGAGGAGCCCAGGACGTGAGGGGTGCGTGGGAGAGGCGTCACAGGGATGTGAGGAAGTCGGACTTACGTGACGATCGGGTCGGGGAGCCTCCACACCTCGGCCGGATCGTCCACAGAGATGCCGGGAACGTCACACCTCCCGGCCCCGAAGGACCCTTCCCGGGCCGGATCGAGGGGCCGGAACGCGCTGCGTGGATCACCCGTCCTATGGCACGGGTGATCCACGCAGCGCGTAGGTCGGTGTTGGACAACACGGGAGGAAGCGTGGAGTTCCCGGCATCCCCGTCACGGATCCGGCGGCCGGGAGCCCGCGTGGTTCGAAATCCACCTGTGGCGTGGATTTCGAACCACGGTAGGACGACAGGGGATCCGCGTGGTTGGAAACCCGCGCCATACGCGGATTTCCAACCACGGAGATTCCTGACCGTTCGAGGACCCGGCCCTCGGCACCCGTCGTAGCGCGTCCCGTCACGGATCCGTGAACCTCCCGTGCGCCTCCCGCCGGTGTCCCTCCACACCTTCCGCACACCCGCCCCTCTCGCCACGGCCACAGCCTGCCCGGGCCGTGGCGAGAGGGGCGCGTCCGTCATCCGGGCGACAGCTTGCGGGGCCCCGTCCCTTCCGGGCGACAGCCGGCACGGCCCCCGTCCCTCCCCGCCCCGCTACCCCTCCCGCCCCATCGTCAAATTCGAAAGCCCGATGCCGCCGTCTACCGGGAGCCAGGCTCCGGTCACGTAGCTTGCGGCGTCGGAACAGAGGAAGGCGATGACGGAGGCGACCTCCTCGGGGGACGCGAAGCGGCGCATCGGGACGCGTTGGCGGGAGCGGGCCTTGATGTCGTCGGGCATCGCTTCGACCTTCTCGGTGGCGATCATGCCCGGCAGGACCGCGTTGACGGTGGTGCCCGACGGGGCCATCTCCAGGGCCAGGGTGCGCACCATGCCGAGCAGACCGGCTTTCGCGGCCGAGTAGGCGACCTGGCCGGCGAGGCCGTCGGTGGCGGCGATCGAGGAGACGGCGACGACGCGGCCGGCGCCGCGCTCCTTCATCCCGGCGAGCGCCGGCTGGAGGGAGAGGAAGGCGCCGGTGAGGTTGACCTCCATTTCGGCGCGCCAGGCCTCGGGGTCGATCTTCTCCGCCCGGGCGAGGCGGTCGGCGACGCCGGCGTTGGCGACCACGGCCCCCACCGGGCCGAGCTCGGACTCGATGCGCTCGTAGGCCGCCCCCGTCGCCTTCGCGTCACGGATGTCGAAGGCGAGGGCAAGCGCCGTCCCGCCCGCGTCCCGGATCGCGGCGGCGGTGGCGCCCGGGCTGCGCAGGTCGGCGACGGCGACCCTCCAACCCTGCGCTGCAAGCGCGACCGCGGTGGCCCGCCCGATGCCGCCGGCGGCCCCCGTGACCAGCGCGCAGCTCAAGTGCCCGCCGCTTGTTCCGCGCTCGCCCGCTCCAACCCGTACCGCCGCCAGTGCTCCTCGGGGACGTCGGCCGGGTCCTTGTACCAGTACCAGACGCAGGGATCGTGGTCGAAGTCGTCGGGCGGCCGCGAGGGGTAGAGCGGCACCCCGTACCAGCGGATCGGCAGCAGCTCGTTCATGAAGGCGCAGTGGGTGCAGTAGAGCGGGAAGCCCTCGCGGCCGTAGGACCAGTCGTGGGCCTTTTCGGTCACCCCGTAGGGATCCTCGCCGCGGTAGGCGCCGTTGCGCCAGAGCCGCTGGCCCGAACCGCACGGGTTCATCGCGAAGGTGAACTTCTCCGCGTCCTCGGTGATCGTGAAGGCGCCCGGGCTGGGGCCGGTCGCCGAGCCCGAGTGGGCGCGCCAGGTCGCCGCCAGGGCCTCGACGATCTCGCGCCGGTCGCGTTCGAGGATCTTCCCGGTGTCCCGCTTCCACCCCCGCCGCAGGCTCTCTTCCCAGGCCTCGGCGACGCCGTCGTCCCCGAGCTTCTGCTGCACGTAGGTGACCAGGCCCAGCATCGACTCCGCCATCACGTCGTGGAGGAAGCGCCACTCGTGGCGCATCGCCTTGCAGAGGGCGAGCGCGGTCTCGGTGTCCCCCGCCTCGAGCGCCTCGATCGCGCGGTCCATCGTCGGCCGGGACATCTCCCCCAGCTCGGCCTCGGTGAACCAACGGTCAGGTGTCACTCGCGAACAGCTCCTTCAGCTTGAACTTCTGCACCTTGCCAGACGGCGTCAGCGGCAGCTGATCGACCGTCCGCAGGTGAGCCGGAATCTTGTACCGCGCGATCTTCCCGGTCAAGAACTCCTTCATCTGCTCGGCCTCCAACGCCTGCCCGTCCGCCAGCCGCACGTAGGCGCAGCAGACTTCGCCATAGCGCTCGTCGGGCACCCCGATCACGGCGACGTCGACTACCTGCGGCAGCGCCCGCACCGCGTGCTCGATCTCGGCCGGGAAGATGTTCTCGCCGCCGCGGATGATCATCTCCTTCGCCCGCCCGGTGATCGAGACGTAACCGTTCGCGTCCATCCGCGCCAGGTCGCCGGAGCGCATGAACCCGTCCGGGTCCTTCGCCGCGGCCGTCTCCTCCGGGTTGTCCCAGTACCCCTTCATCACCATCGAGGAGCGCGAGCGCAGCTCTCCCTCCTCGCCGATCGGGACCACCTCGGTGGTGCCCGGGGCGACGATCTCCACCTCGATGTGCGGCAGCGGCGGGCCGACCGTGGTCGTCTGCAGGTCGACCGGGTCGCCGGGGAGGGTCTCGCAGACGACCGGCGAGCACTCCGTCATCCCGTAGGTGTTCGCCATCCCGATGCCGTAGCGCTCGATCCAGCGGTTCATCACTTCGGGCGGCACCGGCGAGCCGCCGCCGACCACGACCTCGAGGCTGGAGAGGTCGCGGCCGCTCCTCGCCACCTCCTCTTCCAGCGCGATCATCATCGTCGGGACCAGCGACGTCGAGGTCGCCTGCTCCTCCTCGATCGTCCGCGCGATCCGCGCCGGCTCGAATTTGATCGCCGGCAACTGGGCCATGCCGCGGTAGATCGGGCCGAGCGTCGCCATCACGCAGCCGCCGCAATGGAAGTAGGGCATCGGGTTCGAATGGCGGCCGTTCTCGCGCAGGGTCGCCTTGTGGGCGAAGATCCGCGCGTTGTTCACGATGCCGCCGTGGGAGAGCTCGGCGCCCTTCGGGAAGCCGGTGGTCCCGGAGGTGAACTGGATCTGCGAGGTGTCAGACGCGGTCACCGCGCGCCGCCGCTTCTCCAGCAGGTCCTCGTTCACCGAGTCGCCCGCGGCCAGCCACTCATCCCAACCCGGCGCGCCGTCGCGCGCCTCGCCGAGCGGGACCAGCAGCCTGCAGCCCTCGTTCGCGGCGGTCGCCGAGACGGCGATCCCCCAGAGGTTCGCGCCGCGGTCCTCGGGCAGGACGAAGCAGGCCGCGGCACCCGCCTTGGCGAGCACGAACTCGACCTCGCTTTCGCGGTAGAGCGGGTTCATCGGGACGATCACGACCCCGGCGTAGGCGGCGCCGAACTGCAGCTCCAGCCATTCCGGCAGGTTCGTGGCCCAGATGCCGCAACGCTCCCCCGGCTCGATGCCCGAGGCGATCAGCGCCCTCCCGACCCGGCGCGCCCGCTCGGCGAACTCGGCGTAGGTCCAGCGCGCCGAGACGCCGAGATCGTCGTAGGCGGAGAAGACGATCGCTTCCTGGTCGGGCCACTTCGCGACCGCCTCGTCGAGCAGTTGGCCGACGGTGAGGTCGCGGAGCGGCGGCTCGGCGTCGGGGTCCGGCAGCCAGCGCGAGACGGACGGATCCGGCAGCGGCATCGCTCAGTCCAGCCGCAGCTCGTGGAACGGCGGCTCGCCGGGGTAGGCGGTTTCGGTCGCCAGCCGCACGCCGCAGCCGGGGCAGCAGAACTCGCGGAAGACGACCTCCTGGTCGACGAAGCGCGCCGGGTCCGGGTAGCTCGGGTGAAGCGAGGTGGTCGGCCGCTCGCGGCTCGCCATCGCCAGCTTCGGGTTGCCGTCGAGCGGCCCCAGCGAGGTCGCGCAGCGGTGACAGCGGAAGACGCCCTCGTCGCGGTCGACGAGGTAGGCGTCGCCGATCGACTCGGCACCGGGCGCGGGCTCGACCGCGGGCGCCACCGCGTCGCGCTCGGCCCCGCACTCGCGCAGGCGTTCGAGCAGCTTGCGCTCGCGCCGCTTCACCGTCGCCTCACGGTCGACGCGGCCCTCGCCGTCGAGCGCGATCACGTAGACCTCGTCGGCCACGCGGGGGCTGACCGCGCCCGCCTCGACGTCGGCGAGCACCGCCTCCGGGTCGCGCGTGAGCGGGTCGGCGTAACCGCCCGGCGCCAGCCAGTTCCAGTAGAGGACGTCGTCGTCGCCGACCGGGAAGCCGTCGGGCTTGCCGCCGATGTCGAGCTCGGTCCCCTCCAGCTCGTCGAGGTCCTGCGGCATCTCCCCGGCGGCGAAGCGCGCCCGCAGGTTCGAGCCCTGGATCACCCGCGTCCTCATGATCGACCCCGGGCCGCCGCCGAAGAGGCCCGGCGTCTTCGGGATCGCCTCGTTGGTGGCGAGGCCGAGGAACGACTCGCCCTTGTGCGGGACGTAGGCGATCTCGCCGCCGTTGCCGGCCCGCGAACGGCCGGCGCCGCCCGAGTCGGCGTGCTCGCGGCGGAAGAGGTAGAGGATCGGCCAGTCCGCCTCGTAGGCCTCGACGTTGGGGCCGCGGCCCTCCGGGATCCAGAAGTGGCCGTTGGCGAATTCGCCGTCGCGCCAGGCGGTGCCGCCCCCGCCACCGAGCATGTTGTCGCCCATGCCGCCGACGTAGTAATCGCCGCGCTGGTTCTCCCCGGCGACGAAGTGGCAGGGCCACTGGGCACCGTCGGGCGTCACCGCGTTGGCCCGCATCGTCTCGTCGCTGGAGGCGAGCATCATCTTCGAGACCAGCGCGTTGCAGAGCGAGATCGCCGTCTCGGTCGCGTAGACGCCCGCCGGGCTGACCGCGGCGCCCCAGTCGGGCGAGGTGATCTTGCCCGGTTCCGGCTCGAACTTGCAGAGCCGCGCGGCGCCGCCGATGCAGCCCATCTGTCCCGGCAGCATCAGCACGTTGATCGCGCCGAGGATCGCCCCCCGCCAGGCGGCGAAGCCGACGTTGATCGAGCCGACCTGGTCGTGGGTGCCGACGTTGTCCCAGATCAGCTCCTTGCCGCGCTTGCGCACCGTGGTCTGCACCGGGTAGGTGCCGCGGTCGCCGTTGCGGGCGACCTCCTGGATCAGGCGGTCGGAGTAGGTGCCGTCGGGGATCGTCTCGAGCGCCGCTTCCATCGCCCGCTGCGAGGCGTCGAGCGCCCGTCGCATGACCCCCTTGACGACGCCCTTGCCGTACTTGTCGACCAGGCCGAGGATGCGCGCCCGGGCGGCGTTGTTGCCGGCGATCGTCGCCCGCAGGTCGAGCGAGAGGTTCTCCGGCGTGCGCGAGCAGCGGCGGTAGAGCGCCTCCATGTCGGGCACGATCTGGTTGCCCTCGACGATCTTGAACGGCGGGTAGCTCGGCGGGTCCCAGAAGGCGTCTTCGGCGTTCGGGCAGAAGGACCCGGGGACGGTGCCGCCGATGTCGTTCTGGTGGGAGATGTTGGCGACCCAGCAGAAGACCTCGCCGTCGACGAAGACCGGGCACATGAGGCCGACGTCGGGCTGGTGGGCGGTGCCGATGATCGGGTCGTTGCAGAGCCACATGTCCCCGTCGGAGACCCGTTCGCCGCGCTCTTCGAGGATGTAGCGGGTCATCATGTCGAGCATCCCCGACATGTACTGGAGGCAGGGGCCGAAGTAGAGGAGCTCGGCGTCCTCGGTGAGGATGCAGGGCTGGAAGTCGCGGATCTCGACCGTGATCTGGGAGACGGCGAGATTCTCGATCTCGCGCACGTGCTCGGCGTTGGCGTTCCAGAGACCGTGGCGGACCACCTCGTAGGTGATCGGGTCGATCTCCGTCTCGGCCTCGGTCGAGAGCTTCAGGTTCGGCGGGACCTTGACCGGCCCGGTCGGGTTGAAGGCGTGGTCGACCCCGTCCCAGAAGCCCTCGGGACGGACCGGACGCTCAGTCGGGGCGGTGATGCTCATTCGGCTCCTCCTAGGGTCATGACGAAATCTCCGGTCGGTCGGCGCTCGCATCTCGTCCCCGGCGGGACGACGATGCCGGTGATCGCCAGGTCGATCACCGCGGGCCCCTCGACCACCTCGCCGAGCGGCATCGCGTCGCCGTTGTAGACGGCGGCCTCGACCGCGCCGGCGCCGCGCTCGAAGTGGACCGGTCGGGTGCCCTTGGCGAACTCCTCGCCCGCCGCGACATCGAGCCGGTCGAGGTTCTCGGAGCCCATCGCGATCGCCGGCTCAAGCCGGATCGAGACGATCTCGACCGCGACGCCGGGCAGCAGCGCGACCTCGCCGTAACGGTCGGTGTAGATGTCGACGAACTCGCGCTTGACCTCCTCCAGGGTGGCGGCGTCGATCTCCCCGGCCGGGAAGCTCATCTCGAGCTCGTGCCGCTGCCACTGGAAGCGCATGCGGGCGAAGCGGCGGAGCTCGAAGTCGCTCACGTCCTCGCGCGCGGCGAGCGCGGCGCGCGCCTGGCCTTCGAGCTCGTCGAAGGCGCCCTTGACCGCGGCGACGTCGAACGGCTCGATCAGGACGACCGAGGATTCGTACTGGTAACGGATGTCGGCCTGGGAGATGCCGAAGGCCGACCAGACCGAGGCGGCCTCGCCGGGCACGACGATCGTGTCGACGCCGAGCGAGGCGGCGTAGCCGGCGGCGTGGAAGGGCCCGGCGCCGCCGTAGGACATGAGGACGAAGTCGCGCGGGTCGAAGCCGCGGCCGATGATCTCGTTCTCCAGCGCCGCCGCCATCTTCGCGTTGGCGACCTCGACGATGCCGAGCGCGGCGTCGGTCACCGAGAGGCCGAGCGGGTCGGCGATCTTCTCCTTGATCGCCTGCTCGGCGAGATCGCGGCGGGGCTTGAAGCCGCCCCGCTCGCCCTTCGAGCCGAAGGTCGCCTCGGGGGCGATATAACCGAGGATGAGGTCCGCGTCGGTCACCGTCGGCTCCTCGCCGCCGCGGTCGTAACAGCAGGGCCCGGGCAGCGAGGAGGCGCTCTGCGGGCCGACCCGGAGGCCGCCGCCGAGCTCGTCGATCCAGGCGATCGAGCCGCCGCCGGCGCCGATCGAGATCACCTCGACCGCGGGCACCCGGTAGCGCCACTTGCCGAGCAGGGTGTCGTCGGCGGCGAGCGGCTCGCCGTCCTTGATGATGCCGACGTCGAACGACGTCCCGCCCATGTCGGAGGCGATGATGTCGCGGCGGCCGAGGTCGTCGGCGACGCGGGCACAGCCGATCAGGCCGCCCACCGGTCCCGAGCCGATCGTGAAGATCGGCCGGTCGGCGCCGAGCGCCAGCGGGACCATGCCGCCGTGGCACTGCATGATGTGGAGCTCGCCGGCGAAGCCGACGTCGGCGAGGCGCTCCTGCACCCCGTGCAGGTAGGTGCTGGTGACCGGCCCGACGTAGGAGTTGATCAGGGTGGCGACGAAGCGCTCGTACTCGCCGACCGACTTCGAGATCTCGCTGGAGATCGTCACGAAGACGCCAGGCGCGCGGGCTTCGACGACCTCGCGGGCGCGGCGCTCGTGGGCGTCGTTGCGGACCGACCAGAGGAAGGCGATCGCGATCGTCTGGACCCCGGCGGCGACGAGCGCGTCGGCGGCGGCGGCCACCGCCTCCTCGTCCAGCTCGACCACGACGTCACCGTCGGAGTCGATCCGCTCGGCGACGCCGAAGGTGCGCTCGATCGGCACCAGCGGCTCGGGCTTGCGGGTTTCGGCGAAGCGGAGGAGGTTCTCGGGCGGCTCGCCGGTCGGCCGGCCGAGCCCGCGCATGGTGCGGACCGTGTCCTCGAAGCCGCGCGTGGTGATCAGGCCGATGTCGGCGCCTTTGCGCTCGACGACGATGTTGGTGGCGACGGTCGAGCCGTGCGAGATCAGCCGATCCATCTTCGTGTAGAGGTCGCCGGCGCCGAGGCCGAGCTGGTCCCCGGCCGACTCGATCGAGCCGAAGAAGCCGGATCTGAAGCTGTCGGCGGGCGACGAGAGCGCCTTGCCATAGGCGACGCGCCCGTCCTCGTCGATGAGCACGCAGTCGGTGAAGGTGCCGCCGATGTCGACACCACAGACCATTCCCGGCAAAGCTCGCTCCTCTCGGTTCGCGGTTCCCTCGGGCCCACACTAGGCGCGTTCCCGACGCGCCGGGACGGCCTCGCGGCGCCCCTTTGATGGGTCCTCCAAACCATTCTTGCATGAGACTGACCGTCCGGTCGGTCAGGTGCTAGATTCCGCCTGTGGAGGCTGTGCGCTGGCACGCCGCGGGTGACCTACGGCTCGAAGACGTCGAGTTGTCGCTGCCGCTCGGGCCCGGGATGGTCGAGGTCGAGGTCGCGTTCTGCGGGATCTGCGGCTCCGACCTGGCCGAGTTCCGCCACCCCTTCGCGATCCGCCCCGAGAAGGCCCACCCGCTGACCGGGCAGCAGCCGCCGGTCACGCTCGGCCACGAGTTCTCCGGCGTGGTCACCGCGGTCGGCGAGGGGGTCGAGGAGGTGGCGCCGGGCGACCGCGTCTCCGCCGACGCCTGCTGGCGCTGCGGCGAGTGCAAGGCCTGCGTCGAGGGCCGTTACAACCAGTGCGTCTACAGCGGCTCGATCGGCCTGTCCTCCGACGGCGCCTTCGCCCCGCTCGTCCGCTTCCCCGCCTACTGCGCGGTGCCGCTCCCCGACTCGGTGCCCGACGACGTCGGCGCGCTGCTCGAGCCGCTGGCGGTCGGCCTGCACGCGCTCGACCGCGGCCACGCGCGGGCGGGCGAACGGCTCGTCGTGATCGGTTATGGCCCGGTCGGCGCGGCGACCGCGCTGCTCGGGCGCTCGCTCGGGCTCGAGCCGCTGGTCTGCGAGCTCTCGCCGGGGCGGCTGGCGCGGGCGGCGGCGGAGGGGTTCGAGACCCACGCGCCGGAGCCCGAGAAAAAGGACTTCGCCCGTGCGGTCCGTGGCCTGACCGGCGGCGGCGCCGGGATCGTCGTCGACTGCACCGGCGCGGTGCCGGCGCTGGAGGCGGCGCTGGAGATGAGCGAGCGCGGCGGCCGCATCGTGATCGCCGGGATCCCGAAGAAGCCGGTCGCCGTCGACGCCGGCCGGATGGTCCTCTACGAGCGGGAGCTGATCGCCACCCTCGGCTACGCCAACGACCTGCCGCGGGTCGCGGCGATGATCGCCTCCGGCGCGCTCGACCCGAGCGCGATGATCACCAACCGGATCGCGCTCGCCGACGTCGCCGGCGAAATCGAGCGCCTTGCGGGCGACCCGCGCGACGAGGTCAAGGTGCTCGCCGAGGTCCGGGGGTGACCCCGACCGCCGCCGGGACGGTGGTCCCGATGCCCCACATGGGGGTCTCGATCGAGGAGGGCACCGTGGTCGCCTGGCAGGTCGCGGTCGGCGACGAGGTGGCCGAGGGAGACGTCCTCTGCGAGATCGCCACCGACAAGGTCGACATGGAGGTGGAGTCGCCGGCGGCGGGGACCGTGACGGCGATCCTGGCGGAGGCGGACGAGGTGGTGCCGGTCGGGGGGCCCCTGGCTGAACTTGATGGCGACGGGCGCGGTGCGAGCGGGGACGCCGAGGAGGGGTCTCCGGGCGCCTTCGGCGGAGTTCCCGGTGACCCCTCCTCGGCGTCCCCGCCTAGCGCGGGCGGGCTCGATGAGCACGGAGCCTTTGATCCGGCCGCGGCTGCTGATGCTGTGGTGAGCTTGGAAAGGGATGGGCCTTTGGCGTCTCCCGTTGCCAAGCGAATCGCCTCGCAACGCGGAATCGACCTCAACACGGTCACCGGGACCGGCAAGCGAGGGCGGATCCGCAAAGTCGACGTGCTCGCCGCCGCCGAGGCAGGCCCGCGGCCTCCTCGCGCCGCCGCGGCCGCACCGGCGCCCGCGGCTGCTTCCGCTCAGGGCGTCCCCGCCGGCTACGAGGACGTGCCGCATGAGGTGGTGCCGACCTCGCGGGTGCGGCAGGCGATCGCCGAGCACATGATCCGCTCGCGCCAGACCGCGGCGCACATGACGACCGAGGTCGACGTCGACCTCTCCGCCGTGATCCGCGCCCGCACCGAGCTGAACGCCACCCGGCTCGCGGGCGGCGACCCGAAGCTCTCCTTCCTCCCCTTCATCGCCCGCGCCACCTGCGCCGCGCTGGGAGAGCACCCCGACATGAACGCCACCTTCCAGGGCGAGCGGATGATCCGCTGGGGCCAGGTCAACCTCGGGATCGCCGTCGACACCGAGGCCGGCCTCCTGGTCCCCGTGGTCCGCGATGCCGGCTCCCTTACCGCCCCCGCGCTCGGCGCCGCGATCGCCGACCTCGCCGCCCGTGCCCGCGACCGCAAGCTCGTCCCCGACGACCTCGCCGGCGGCACCTTCACGATCTCCAACCCCGGCTCGGTCGGCGCCGTCTCGGCCCCGGCGATCATCAACCAGCCCCAGGTCGCCATCCTCGGCGTCCCCACCATCCAGCGCCGCCCCTGGGTCGTCACCGGCCCCGACGGCGAGGAGATGATCGCGATCCGCTCCATCCTCCGCCTCGCCGTCACCTTCGACCACCGCGCCGTCGACGGCGCCGACGCCACGCGCTTCGCGGTCACCGTCAAATCCCACCTCGAGTCCTGGTCGACCGAGGCCTACGCCTAGTAAGGGATCACACAGGGGCGGCGGACGAAGAGGGCCGCGGCCCCGCAAGCTGTCGCCCGGAAGGGTTCAGGCCCCGCAAGCTGGCGCCCGGGGAAGGACCCGCCCCTCTCGCCACGGCCCGGGCAGGCTGTGGCCGTGGCGAGAGTGGCGGGTATGAAAAGCATGGAGGGATCCTGACGGGAGCGTCACGGGAGTGCGCCGGGTGTGCGCCGGAAGTGCGGCGGGCCGTCACCGACGGGCGCCGGGGGCCGGTTCCCGAACGGTCAGGGATCTCCCCGGTTGGAAATCCGCGTATGGCGCGGGTTTTCCAACCACGCAGACCCCCGGTCGTCCTACCGTGGTTCGAAATCCACGCCACAGGTGGATTTCGAACCACGCGAGCTCCCGGCCGCCGGATCCGTCACGGAGATGCCGGGAACTCCACGCTTTCTCCCGTGTCGTCCGACACCGACCGGGGCGCGGTCGACCTAACGTCCGCCTACCAGACCTTAGGTCGACCGCACGTCCCGGGCCCTCGATCCTGGCCTGGGAAGGGCCTTCCGGGGCCGGGAAGCGTGACGTTCCCGGCATCTCTGTGACCGATCGGGCCGAGGTGTGGAGGCTCCCGGACCCGATCGTCACGGAAGTCCGACTTCCTCACGTCCCTGTGACGCCTCTCCCACGCACCCCTCACGTCCTGGGCTCCTCATGGGGGTCACAGCCTGCCAGGACCCCCATGAGGAGCCCAGGACCATCCTCGGACGGCCGCCAGCGCCCCGCACCCCCGCCCCCCTAAAGCCCCACCAACTCCCGGACAGCCACCTCGATCTGAGCTGCACTCGGGATGACGAGCTGCTCCAGCTCCGGGTCCTGGGGGATCGGGGTGTCTAGGGCGCCGAGGCGCCAGACGGGGGCATCGAGGGCGAAGAAGGCGGCTTCTTGGATGCGGGCGGCGATCTCGGCGCCGGCGCCGGCGGTGCGGACCGCCTCGTGGACGACCAAGGCGCGGCCGGTGCGCTCCACCGAGGCGATGATGGTGTCCATGTCGAGGGGGACGAGGGTGCGGGGGTCGATCACCTCGAGCTCGATGTCCTCGGCGGCGAGCGCCTCGGCCGCCTCGAGGGCGCGGCCGACCATCAGGCCGGTCGCCACCACGGTCGCCGCGTCGCCGCGGCGGCGGATCGCGGCCTCGCCGAACGGGACCAGGTAATCGTCGCTCGTCGGCACCTCGCCCTTTACCCGGTAGAGGCCCTTGTGTTCGAAGAAGAGGACCGGGTTGGGATCGCGGATCGCGCTCTTCAGCAGACCCTTGGCGTCGGCGGGCGTCGCCGGGAGGGCGACTTTGAGGCCCGGGACGTGCATCCCCATCGCCTCCAGGCTCTGCGAGTGTTCGGCGCCGGCGCCGCCGACGACGCCGGTCGGCAGGCGGACCACCGCCGGCAGTTCGAGCTTGCCGCCGTGCATGTAGCGCCACTTGGCGAGCTTGTGGAAGATCTCGTCTCCGGCGACCAGGCCGAAGTCGGCGAACTGCAGCTCGACCACCGGGATCGTCCCGGTCATCGCCGCCCCCGCCGCACCGCCGACGATGAAGGTCTCGTTGATCGTCGTGTCGCGCACGCGCGCCGGCCCGAACTCGTCGAAGAGGCCGCGGGTGACGCCGAAGACGCCGCCCATCCTGCCGATGTCCTGTCCCATCATCCAGACCCGCGGGTCACGCCGCATCTCCTCGGCGAGGGCGTGGTTGATCGCCCACGCGTAACCGATCCGCTCGGTCTCGACGCTCACCGGAGATCCTCCGTCCGACGCTTGTCGCCCACAGGGCGACAAGCGTCGGGTGAGGACGAGGCGCGGTGGCTCACGCCCAGACTCCCTGGGTGACGACCTCGGGGCCGCCTTTGGGCATCGCCAAGGCCTTCTCCAGCGCCGCCTCGGCCTCCTCCGCGGCGACCGCGTCCAAGGCGTCTGCCTCCGCCGCCGGGACCCGCTCGCGCAGGATCGCCAGCGGGTCGCGCGGCACCTCCAGGCCGTCGGCGATGTCGTCGCGGTACTTCTGCGGATCGCCCTCGTAGTGGCCGCGGATGCGCAGCGTCTTCGCCTCGACCAGCGAGGGCCCCTCCCCCGCCCGCGCCCGCTCGACCGCGGCCAGCGTCGCCGCGCGCACGGCAAGCGCGTCCTGGCCGTCGACAACGACCCCCGGCACGCCGTAGGCGGCCGCCCGGTCGGCGATGTCCTCGGTCGGGCTCTGGTCGGAGAAGGGCGCCGAGAGGTGCCAGCCGTTGTTCTCGCAGACCCAGACGATCGGCAGCTTCCAGACCGCCGCCTGCAGGGCCGCCTCGTGGAAGGTGCCGCGGGCGGCGGCGCCGTCGCCGAAGAAGACGGCGACCACGCGGTCCTCGCCGAGGATCTGGATCGAGGTCGCCGCCCCCGCCCCGAGGACGAAGTTCGAGCCGAGCGTCCCGCCCTGGCCGAGCACGCCGAGCTCGGGGTCGACGAAGTGGACCGTGCCGCCGCCCTTGCCCCCGACGCTGCCCCCGGTGCGCCCGAAGAGGTCGCCGAGCAGGACCTCCGGCGCCATGCCCTTGACCAGGGCATAACCGAGGCCGCGGTGCGCGTAGTAGAGGTAGTCCTCGCGCCGCAGGGCCATCACCGCGCCCGCCTGCACCGCCTCCTGGCCGAGGCCGGGATGCCAGAAGCCGCCGAAGCCGTGCTCCTTGACATAACGGTTCAGCAGCAGCTCAAGGGCCCGGATGCGGGTGACCTGGCGGTAGAGGTCGAGCGCCAGGGACCCCTCCTCGGCGGGCGCTGCCCCTGCGGCTTCCTTCGCGGTCTTGGTGCTCATCCCAACCCTTCCGTAGACCTGAAATCCCCGACTGACCGTCCGGACGGTTAGTCTACCTCCCATGGGAGCAGAAGAGGGCACCAGAGCGGCGCTGGTCACCGGCGCGTCAAGTGGGATCGGGCTGGCGATCGCGGCGATGCTGGCCGAGGAGGGCTACGACCTGACCCTGGCCTCGCGCACCGCGAGCAAGCTGGAGGCGGCCGCGGGCTCGCCGGCCTTCGCCGGCGTCGCGGTCCAGACGGTCCCCACCGACGTCGGCGACCCCGAGGCCGTGAAGGCCCTGGTCGACGCCCACCGCGAGCGCTTCGGCCGGCTCGACGTCCTCGTCAACAACGCCGGCCTCGGCGTCGCCGGGGAGCTGGCCGCGGTCAAGGACAAGCACCTCGAGCTGCAGCTCGCGGTCAACCTGCGGGCGCCGATCCTCTTCTACCGCGAAGCCGAGGACATGCTGCGCGCGGCCGGCGCCGCCCACGGCGAAGCGCTGGTCGTCAACACCGCCTCGATCACCGGCAAGATCGGCGAGCCGGGCCTCGGCGTCTACTCGGCCACCAAGCACGGCCTGGTCGGCTTCACCCAGGCGATGCAGCGGGAGCTCGGCCCGGCCGGGATCAAGTCCTGCGTCCTCTGCCCCGCCTTCGTCGACACCGCGCTCGCCGACTACGTCAAGGAGAAGGTGCCGGCGGAGACGATGATCCGCGCCGCGGACGTCGCCGAATCGGTGCGGGCGCTGCTGCGGCTCTCCAGCCACTGCGTGGTGCCGGAGGTGGTGCTGCTGCAGCGCGGGGTGGTGGGCCTGCCGTGAGGAGCGCGGCCCCGGTCGAGGTCTCGCTGCGCGACCACGTCGCCGTCCTCACGCTGACCGCCGCCGAGCGCCGCAACGTCCTCGACGTCCCGACCGCGACCGCGCTGCAGGAGGCGGTCGAGCGTCTCGGCCGCGATCCGGACGTGCGCTGCGTCGTCATCACCGGGACCGACGGCGTCTTCGCCGCGGGCGCCGACATCCGCGAGCTGGAGTCGGCGAGCGCCGAAGAAAACCTCGCCTACAACCGCCGCCTGCGGGCCTCCGTGAACGCGGTCGCGGCGCTGCCGATGCCGACGATCGCCGCCCTCAACGGCCACGCGCTCGGCGGCGGCCTCGAGCTCGCCCTCGCCTGCCTCCTGCGGGTCGCCTCGACCGAGGCGAAGCTGGGCCTGCCGGAGGCGACGCTGGGGATCATCCCGGCGACCGGCGGCCTCGCCCGCCTGCCGCTCCTGATCCCGCGCACCGCCGCCGCCGAGCTGGCGCTGACCGGGGACCTCCTCAGCGGCGCCGAGGCGAAGGAGCTCGGCCTCGTCAACTACGCGGTGCCCGCCGCGGAGGTGCTCGACCGGGCGCTCGAGCTGGCGGCGAAGGTCGCCCGCGTGGCGCCGCTCTCGGCGCGGGCGATCGTCGAAAGCCTGTGCCGCGACGGCAACCTGCCGATCGCCGACGCCAACCTGCGGGTCGAAGACCGGCTGGCCGCGCTGCTCGCTTCGAGCGACCGGCGCGAGGGCGCGCGCGCCTTCCTCGAGCGCCGCGAGCCTCGCTTCGAGGGGCACTGAGCGGTGCCGCTGCCGCCGCCCTCCGACCTCGGCCTCGAACCCGAGCAGGTCCTGTTGCGGCGCACCGTCCACGAATTCGCCCGCCGTGACGTCGCCCCCCGCGCCGCCGCGATCGACGCCGCCCAGAGCTTCCCCGCGGAGAGCTGGGCGCAGGCGGCCGAGCTGGGGCTGCTGGGCGCGACGGCGCCGCCCGAGTACGGCGGCGCGGGGCTCGGACTGGCGGAGCTCTGCATCGTCGGCGAAGAGCTCGCCGCCGCCTGCCTCTCGACCGCGGCCACCGTCCTCCACCAGGCCGACATGGTGGTCGGCCGGCTCGCCCGGCACGGCTCGGAGGAGCAGAAGCGCCGCTGGCTGCCGGGGCTGATCGACGGCTCCGTGGTCGGCTGCCTGGCGATGACCGAGCCGGAGGCGGGCTCCGACGTGATGTCGATGCGGACCCGCGCCGAGCGGGTCGACAGCGGCTGGCGCCTGAACGGGACCAAGACCTTCATCACCAACGGCCCGGTCGCCGACCTGGCGCTCGTCTACGCCCGCACCGGCGGCACCGACGACCGGCGGCTCGGGCTGTTCGCGATCCCGACCGACGCGCCCGGCTTCGCCCGCGGGCGCAAGTTCTCGAAGATGGGCTGGCGCGGCTCGCCGACCGGCGAACTGATCCTCGACGACTGCGTGGTCGGCGACGAGGCGCTCGTCGGCGGGCCCGATGAGGGTCGGGAGATCCTCCTCGCCGGCCTCGACTCCGAGCGGGTGCTGATGGCGGCCGAGTCGGTCGGGCTGGCGCAGGGGGCGCTCGAGGCGGCGCTCGCCTACGCCCGCGAGCGGCGCCAGTTCGGTCGCCCGATCGGCGAGTTCCAGCTGATCGGCGGCAAGCTCGCCGACATGTACACGGAGACCGAGGCGGCGCGGGCGCTGACCTGGACCGCGCTGGCGCGGGTCGAGGCCGACGACGCGGGCGCCCGCGAGCTGGCCTCGGCGGCGAAGCTCCTGGCCGGCGACGTGGCGATGCGGGTGACGACCGACGCCGTGCAGGTCCTCGGCGGCTACGGCTACATCGACGAGTTCCCGGTCGAGCGTTACATGCGCGACGCCAAGCTGATGCAGATCGGCGGCGGCACGGCCGAGATCCAGCGCTTCATCATCGCCCGCGGGCTGCTCGCGTGAGGCCTGCCGACGGCTCCCCCGGGTAGCCTCCGCCGATGCCGACGGCCCAACGAAAAAGCAAGCGGGGAGCCATCCTGCGCTGCTTCACCGAGCTGGTGGCGGAGCGCGGCTACGACGAGGTCAGCGTCCGTGACGTCGCCGAAGCGCTCGACATCAGCAAGGGCACCGTCCTGCACCACTTCGGCTCCAAGGAAGCGATCCTCGAGCAGATCAACAACGACTACATGCGGCGCCGCCTGGCCGAGGCCCGCGAGTACCTGGCCGAGCTCGACGATCCGATCGACGAACTGCAGGCCTTCATCTGCCAGCTGATGCTCTCCCAGCAGGACGACCGCGCCGCGACCGTCGCCTTCTCCCGCGAGATCCTCCGCTCCGCCGAGGAGCCGGCGATGGCCGAGGTGCGCCGCCTGCGCAAGGAGTTCTCGGCGCTCCTCATCGACATCCTCCAGCGCGGCGCCGCGAGCGGCGCCTTCGCCACCGCCGAGCCGCGCCTGACCGCGGTCCAGATCTTCGGCATGACCAACTGGGCCTGGACCTGGTTCGTCCCCGGCGGCCGCCTCGACGCGACCGAGATCGCCGCCCAGTTCAGCCGCACCGTGATCGGCGGCCTGGCGCCGGGGGCGACCCGTGAAGGCGCGGCGGCGGAGCGCCTGGCGGCGGCGGTCGGTGACGCGATGCGGGCGCACAAGGCTGAGGGCGAGGAGTAGCGGGGCGGGGGTCGGGCGGGGGGCCCCGGCGCCTGCGGCCGTCCGAGGTGGTCCTGGGCTCCTCATGGGGGTCCTGGCAGGCTGTGACCCCCATGAGGAGCCCAGGACGTGAGGCTTCTGTGTAGGAGGCGTCACAGGGACGTGAGGAGGTCGGACTTCCGTGACGATCGGGCCGAGGAGCCTCCGCATCCCCGGCGGGTCCGTGAGGAAGATGCCGGGAACGCCACGCTCCCGGCCCCTGCGGCGCTCCTGGGGGCCGATATCAAGGACCCGGCGCGCGCGGTCGACCTAAGGTCCGGTAGCCGGACCTTAGGTCGACCGCGCCCCCGTGGGTGTCGGGCGACACGGGCAGAAGGCCTGCGTCCCCGGCATCTCCGTGACGGATCGCTCTCCCGCCACGAATCCAGCGCGCTCCGGTGGCGCCCCGGTGACGGACCCGTCACAGGTGGGAGGGGATCCGACCGGTCAGGAGCTTCCGTGGTTCGAAATGGTCGTATGGCGACCATTTCGAACCACGCGGGACCTGTCATGGATCTGCCGTGGTTCGAAATCCACGCCATAGGTGGATTTCGAACCACGGTAGGCCGTCCGGGGATCCGCGTGGTTGGAACTTCGGCCACGTCGAAGTAGGCAACCACGCAGGCCCCCGACCGCCCGGGGACCGGCCCTCGGCGCCCTTCGGTGACGCCCTCGGCGCTCTCCCGTGACGGTCACGTCACCCTCCCGTGCCCCTCTCGCGAGGGTCCCTTCGCTTGTTCCATACCCGCCACTCTCGCCACGGCCACAGCCTGCCCCGGGCCGTGGCGAGAGTGGCGCGTCCCTCCCCGGGCGCCAGCTTTCGGCCCCCTTCCCTCCGGCGCCCCGCCCCCACCTGGCGTTCGCACTTTTGGGCCCTATCCGGTCATTTCTGCGAACGCGCCGACGGGGCCTGAGCCCTCGGCCCACTAAAGCCCCCCACCCACCCCCTCGCCGACGGCACTTGCCAGGGCGCTCCAGTCGTCGTTGCGGCCGTGGTGGTACGGGGCGAAGACGGCGGCGGGGATGCGGGCGGCGATCTTCACGGTCGCGGCCAGGTCGCCCTCGAAGTAGGTGGCGCGGAGGATCTTGCGGATCGGGATGTCGTCGAGTGGGTCGTGGACCGTCCCGGCGAGGGCGATGCGGCCTTGGCCTTCGAGGGAGACGCGGCCGCTGATCTCGTAGTGGGCGCGGGTGAGGATCGCGTCCTCTTCGAGGCCACGTCCGTCGGCCGCGGGCCGCGACTTGACGTTGTAGCTCTCGCGGGTCGCCTCGAAGGGGCCGTTGTCGCGGTCGAGCTCGGCCTCCAGCTCGATCAGCGGGACGCCACGGCGGGTGATCGTCCCCCGCATCGAGGCGCCGCGCGCCCGCAGGGTCGCGGTGGCGATCTTCTTCGGCTCGCCGAAGACGTCGCGGCCGAAGATCGTCGGCGCGTCACCGTCCATGTACTGGGCGACGTTGTATTCGCCCTCGATGCCTTGGTGGGCGCAGGCGACGTACACCGTGCCGCCGGCGAAGTCGCCGACGCAGTTCGACTGCCAGCGGCCGACCATCGCCCGCATCCGCGGCTCGGCGAGCGGTTCGAGCGGCGGCGGAAGGACGGCGGCGACGAAATCGGGGTCGGCGAGGAACTCGACCGAGAGCATCTGCGCGCCGCCGAACCGCGGCCCGGCAAGCGCCGCCTCGATCCGCGCCACCTCGGCCGGTGTCTTCACGAAGCCCACGGCTCAGGAGATCGCCTTGAAGGAACCCACTAAGGCGAGCCTAGGCGCAGCTCGGCGATCGCGGCGGCAGCGAATACCGTCGCCTTGTGGAGCTCGATAGCGCCCACGTCGTCGTCACCGGCGGCGCCGCCGGGATCGGCGCCGCGGCGGCGCGTGCCTTCGCCCGGGCCGGTGCCCGCGGCGTGGTCGTCGCCGACCTCGACGGCGAGGCCTGCGCGGCGGTGGCGGCCGAGTTCGACGGCCTCGGGCTGCGCGCCGACATCGGCTCCGAGGAGGGCGTCGCGGCCCTGATCGCCGCCGCCGAAGCGGAGTACGGCCCGATCGACGTCTTCTGCTCCAACGCCGGCATCGCCGGCCCCTACGGCGGGCCCGAGGTCACCGACGCGGAGTGGCAGCGGACCTGGGAGGTCAACGTGATGTCCCACGTCTGGGCGGCGCGGCTGCTGCTGCCGGGGATGCTCGAGCGCCGCCACGGCCACCTCAGCGCGACCGCCTCGGCGGCGGGCCTCACCGCCAACCCCGGCCTGATGCCCTACTCGGTGACCAAGCGCGCGGCCGTCGCCGTCGCCGAGTGGCTGGCGATCACCTACGGCGGCCGCTCCGGCGTCGGCTTCTCCTGCTTCTGTCCCCAGGGCGTGGCGACGCCGATGCTCGAAAAGTGGCGCCGCGAGGATCCGAGCTCGCGCGTGGCGAGCGCCTCGGGCGCGACGATCACCCCCGACGAGGCGGCCGAGGTCCTGGTCGCCGGCATCGCCGCCGACCGCTTCCTGATCCTCTCCCACCCCGAGCTGCGCACCTACCAGGAACGCAAGGCGGCCGACCCCGAGCGCTGGCTCGGCGGCATGCAGCGCTTCCAGGCCCAGATCGACGCCGCCCGCGAGGAGATGCGCGGCGAGGCCTCCGGCGGTTAGCCGACCACGACGTCCGCGTAGGCCTCGCGCAGCTGCCGCTTCAGCACCTTGCCGGCGGCGTTCCTCGGCAGGTCTTCGACGAAGACCACCGCGGAGGGCTTCTTGTAGCCGGCGAGGCGGGCGCGGCAGTGGTCGATCAGCTCGTCCTCGCCCACCTCGGCGCCCGGCTCGGCGACGACCACGGCCAGCGGCGTTTCCACCCAGCGCGGATGGGGGATGCCGACCACCGCCACCTCGGCCACCGCCGGGTGCTCGATCAGCGCCCGCTCGACCTCGGCCGGGTAGACGTTCTCGCCGCCGGAGATGAGCATGTCCTTGAGCCGGTCGACGACGTAGATGAAGCCCTCGGGGTCTTCGCGAACGAGATCGCCGCTGTGGAACCAGCCGCCGGCGAAAGCCTCGGCGGTCGCCTCCGGCTTGCCGTGATAACCGAGCATCACGGTCGGGCCGCGGTAGACGATCTCCCCCACCTCGCCCCGCGGCACGTCGGCGCCCGCCTCGTCGACGATCCGCGCCTCGACCCCGAGCGCCGGACGTCCCACCGAGCCCATCTTGCGGATCGCGTCCGCGCCGCGCAGGAAGCAGGTGTTCGACGACATCTCGGTCTGGCCGAAGGCGTTGACGATCTCCACCGACGGGAACGTCGCGGCGAGCAGCTCGAGCGTCGGCAGCGGCGCCTGCGACGCGCCCCACATCGCCGTGCGCAGCCGCTCGCGGTCGACCTTGCCGACGTCCGGATGCGAGCAGATCTCCTGCCACTGGGTGGGGACGAAGAAGCACATCGAGACGTCGTGCTCGGCCAGGCGCGCGATCGAGAGCACCGGGTCGAAGCCGCCCGACGGCTCGATCACGGCGAGGGCGCCGAGGTGGAGAAAGGGCAGGATCCCGTTCAGCCCGCCGATGTGGAAGAGCGGCAGCCCCGAGAGCCAGACGTCGTCGGCGCGGGCGCCCACCTCGTACAGCCAGTTGGTGGTGTTGACGACGAGGTTCTGGTGGCTCAGCATCGCCCCCTTCGGGCGCCCGGTCGTGCCCGACGTGTACATCAGGAAGGCGAGGTCGTCGCCCCTCACTTCGTGGGCGGGGAGCTCCGGCGCGGCGGCGGCGATCGCCTCCTCGTAGGCCGGCCCGACCACGAGCGTCTCGACCGCGCCGGCGCGCGGCGCCAGCTCCTGGTCGGCGATCGCGAGCCGCGCGCCGCAGTCGTCGAGGACGTAGGCGACCTCCTCGCGGGAAAGCCGGAAGTTGACCGGCACCGCGCAGGCGCCGAGCTTCTGGATCGCGAGGAAGGCCTCGACGAACTCGATCCCGTTGTACTGGAGCATCGCCACGCGGTCGCCGGGCCCGACGCCGCGGGCGGCAAGCGCCCCGGCGAGCCGGCGGGCGCGCTCCTCGAGCTCACCGAAGCTCCGCCGATCGGCCTCGCAGACGAGCGCCGGCGCGTCGGGGTCACGGCGCGCCGAGCGGGCGACCAGCTCGGGCACGGTGAGCCGGCGCGAGCGGTCGAGTTCAGACCCCATCTGCCCAAGGCTAGGCCGCGCCCGCGCGCGCCCCGGGCCGCCGCCGCGCCCGCCATGTGGTTCCTCCAAGCGCGCCGCCGCGACCGATGGAAGCGCGCCCGCCGCCTCCATACATTCAGGCCGATGGCCGAGCCGACCAAGCTCCTCGACGGAGGCACCTTCTTCGAGGGACCGCGCTGGCACGAGGGATGCTGGTGGGTCTCGGACTTCTACACCGACGGCGGTCGGATAGTGGCGGTCGATCCCGAGGGCGCGATCGTGCGGGACATCTCGCTCGAGCAGCCTTCGGGGCTCGGCTGGCTGCCGGACGGCGACCTGCTCGCCGTCTCGATGAGCAACCACAAGGTCTGGCGGATCGCCGACGGCGCCGCGCCCGTCCCCTACGCCGACCTCGCCCCCTTCGCCCGCGGCGAGTCCAACGACATGACGGTGGACGCGCAGGGCCGGGTCTGGGTCGACTCCTTCGGTTACGACCTCTACGCGGGCGAGCGCCCGACCGGCTCGCCGCTCATGCGGGTCGATCCCGACGGGACCGTCACCCCGGTCGCCGACGGCCTCCACTTCCCGAACTCGATCATGGTCGCGCCCGCCGGCGACACGCTGGTGGTGGCCGAGACGATCGCCTCGCGCCTGAGCGCCTTCGACGTCGCCGCCGACGGCACCCTCTCGGGCCGCCGGGTCTACTGCCAGATCGCGCCGACCGTCCCGCTGGCGGAGATCGCCGAGGACTACTCGAACGTCGGCTATGGCCCCGACGGCTGCACGCTCGACGCCGAGGGCTGCGTCTGGGCGGGTAACTCGCTCGGCAACTGGATCGGCCGCTTCTCGCCGGAGGGCGAGGTGCTGCAGCGGATCGACGCCCCGGAAGCGGGGATGGCGATCTACGCGGTCCAGCTCGGCGGCGCCGACGGCCGGACGCTGCTGCTCTGCGTGGCGCCCGACTGGCGCGCGGGCATGGGCGACAACGAGGCCGCCGCGTCCCTGTGGACGGTCGAGGTCGACGTCCCACACCCGTGAGGGAGGCGACGTGCCGCCTCGCTACGTGAGCGACAACATCGGCTCCTGGACCGCGCTCCGCGCCCGCCGTGATCCGGGGCGGACGGCGCTCGTCTGCGGCGCCGAGCGGGTCGATTATGCGGAGCTCGAGCGGCGGGTGGGACGCGCCGCGGGCGCCATCCGCGAGGTCGGGGTCGGGCCGGGCCACCGCATCGCCACGGCGCTGAAGAACCGGGTCGAGTTCGTCGAGCTGCTGTTCGGGACGGCGCGCGCCGGGGCGATCTTCGTGCCGCTGAACTTCCGCCTCGCGAGCGAGGAGATCGCCTACGCGCTCGCCGATTCCGGCGCCGCGATCGTCGTCGTCCAGGCCGACACCGCCGCCGCCGTGACCGCGGCGCTGGAGCTGCTGGAGGGCGAGCCGCCGCGGGTGATCTCGGTCGACGGCCCGGACGCCGACTACGCCGCCTGGCGCGACGCGGCCCTGCCCCTCGACCCGCACCCGGTCCGCCCCCAGGACCCGGTGTCGATCATCTACACCTCGGGCACCACCGGGCCGCCGAAGGGCGCCGTGCTGACCCACGGCGGCGTCCTCTGCAACGTCGAGAACTATCTCGCCGACTGGGACCTCCGCCGCGACGACGCGACCGTGGTGGTCAACCCGATCTTCCACGTCGTCCTCTACATCCTCGCCGTGCCGCTCCTCTACAAGGGCGGCAAGGTGGTGCTGATGGAGGACTTCGAGCCCGCCGCGGCGGTGCGCCTCGCCGAGGCCGAGCAGATCACGGTCTGGTTCGCGATCCCGACCGCCTGGCAGATGATGCTGGCGACGCCGGAGCTGGCGGCGCTCGACACCTCGCGCCTGCGCTTCGTCGGCTCCGGCGGCGCCGCCTGCCCGCAGCCGCTGATGGACCGCTTCGCCGAGCTCGGCCTCGATTACCGCCAGGGATACGGCCTCTCCGAGACGACCTCATCGGCGACCACGATGGGCCCCGGCGACCACCGGCGCAAGCCGGGCTCGATCGGCCGGCCGTTCTTCCACGTCGAGGCGCGGATCGTCGACGAGGAGGGCAAGGTGCTCGCCCCGGGCGAGGTCGGCGAGATCCAGCTGCGCGGCCGCAACGTCTGCGCCGGCTACTGGCGCAAGCCGAAGGAGACGGCCGCGGCCTTCGACGCCGACGGCTGGTTCTCCACCGGCGACATCGGCCGCGCCGACGAGGAGGGCTTCTACTGGATCGTCGATCGCAAGAAGGACCTGATCATCTCCGGCGGCGAGAACATCTCCTCGATCGAGGTCGAGCAAGCCGTCGTCTCCCACCCCCGCGTCGCCGAAGCCGTCGTGATCGGCATCCCCCACGAGCGCTGGGGCGAGACCCCCTGCGCAGTGGTCACCACGGTCGACGGCGACGAGCTCGACCAAACCGACCTGATCGACCACTGCCGAGAGCGCATCGCCCACTACAAGTGCCCGACGGCAGTGATCACCGTCGCCGAGCTGCCGAAGACGGCGACCGGCAAGATCGCCAAGCTCGCGGTCCGCGAGCTGATCGCGGGACGGGGCGAGGGGTAGGCGGGGCTCGGTGGGTTCGGCGGGGCGGAAGGGATGGGGGGCCCCTCAAGCTGACGCCCGGGGAGGGCCGGTCCCCCGCAAGCTGACGCCCGGGGGGACCCGCCCCTCTCGCCACGGCCCGGGCAGGCTGTGGCCGTGGCGAGAGGGGCGGGTGTACGGAAGGTGTGGAGGGACACCGGCGGGAGGCGCACGGGAGGGTTACGGATCCGTGACGGGACGCCCACGACGGGCGCCGAGGTCCGGGTCCCGAACGGTCAGGGATCTCCCCGGTTGGAAATCCGCGTATGGCGCGGGTTTCCAACCACGCAGACCCCCGGTCGGCCTACCGTGGTTCGAAATCCACGCCATACGTGGATTTCGAACCACGCGAGCTCATGGCCGTCGGATCCGTGACGGAGATGCCGGGAACTCCACGCTTCCTCCCGTGTTGCCCAACACCGACCTACGCGCTGCGTGTATTGACCCCCCTATAGGGGCCCTAAAACACGCAGCGCGTTATCGGGCCTTGATCTGGGGCCCGAAAAGGGCCTCCCAGGGCCGGAAAGTGTGACGTTCCCGGCATCTCTGTGACCGATCGGGCCGAGGTGTGGAAGCTTCCCGACCTGATCGTCACGGAAGTCCGACTTCGCGACGTCCCTGTGCCGCCTTTTTCACGAACGCCTCACGTCCTGGGCTCCTCATGGGGGTCACAGCCTGCCAGGACCCCCATGAGGAGCCCAGGACCTCCCTCGGACGGCCGGCGGCGCCACGGACCCCCGCCCATCGCCCGCCCGCCCACCCCCTCACCCCTACGGCCCAACCCCCCCGAGGAGCCACGCATCGCCCGGGTCACGGTCCCCGCCTCGGCAAGCTGGCCGAGCGCGGTGCTCACCGACGGGCGGCGGGCGGCGACCAACTCCGCCAGCAGGGCGTGGGTGAGGGGGACCTCGACCCGGACGCCGTCGGGGGTGCGCACGCCCCAGCGGTCGGCTAGTTGCCAGAAGAGCATCTCGATCCGGCGCTCGATCCGGCGCTGGCCGACGATCGCGAGCTCCAGGGCGAGGTGGCGGGAGCGGAGCATCGCCCGGTCGATCAGCCGCGCGGCGATCTCCGGGAACGGCGCGACCCGTCCGGCGAAGGCCGGGTCGAGGACGGCAACCTCGACCGGCGCGATCGCCTGCCAGCTCGACTCGAAGGGGCGGCTCGCGGTCGGGCTCAGTGTCTGCCAGGGGCGCAGCAGGTCGCCCGCCCCGAGCAGCTCGGCGCCGTGGCGATCGTCGCGGCCGACCCGTCGCACCAGGAACCCGGAGAGGATCAGGAGGCCGAAGCCCTCGCCGACCGTCGGCGCCATCCCGGCCGGCTCCCAGGCGCCCTTGCCGAGCCGCTCGACCCGCGCCCGCGCCGCCGCCGTGGCCGCCTCGAGGCGCTCGCCGACGAGCTCCCCGCCGAGGTCCGGATCGACCTCCAGAAGCCCGACGATGTCCGCCGCGCCGCCCGTCGCGCTCATCGCCTGTCAGCCCTCTGACAAGACCCCCGCCGGAGCGTCCGCGGGCGGCCGATCCGGGCCCCGTCGTCTCCTAAGGTCGCCGGGGTGCGGTCTGTCGACTCAGCTTTCACCGACGCCAGTCTCCCAAGCGGCGCCGTCGTGCGGATCCGCAGGCGGCTCGGGGGCGAGGACGGGCTGCTCATCGCCCTCGCGCTCGTGGTCGGCGCCGGCTCCGGGCTCGGCGCGGTCGCCTTCCGCTACCTGATCCAGGGCTGGACCCTGCTCTTCGCCGGCCACGTCGACCCGAGCGCGCTCGGCCACTTCACCAACCCGCACCTCCCCTTCCTCGGCCCCTTCGTCGTCCTCGTCGTGCCGGTCCTCGGCGGCCTCCTCTACGGCCCGCTCGTCTACCGCTTCGCGCCCGAGGCGCGCGGCCACGGCGTCCCCGAGGTGATGCTCGCCGTCCACCGCGACGAAGGACGGATGCGCGGCCGCGTGCCGCTGGTCAAGTCGATGGCCTCGGCGATCTGCATCGGCTGCGGCGGCTCGGTCGGGCGCGAGGGGCCGATCGTCCAGGTCGGCTCGGCGATCGGCTCCGCCTTCGGGCAGGCGACGCGGCAGGCGGGGGCGAACACGAAGCTCCTCGTCGCCTGCGGCGCGGCGGGCGGCATCGGCGCCACCTTCAACGCGCCGATCGCGGGCGTCTTCTTCGGCCTCGAGCTGATCCTCCGCGACTGGGAGGCGCGCTCGTTCGGGCTCGTCGTGCTTGCCGGCGTGGTGGCGACCGCGGTCGGGCGGATCGCCTTCGGCGCCGAAGCCTTCCTCACCCTGCCGCCGTTCACGCTCGTCTCCGGCTGGGAGTACCCGCTCTACGCGCTGCTCGGGATCGCCGCGGCGGCGGTCGGCGTCGCCTTCATCCGCGTCCTCTACGGGATGGAGGACGCCGCCGACCGGGTCTGGCGCGGGCCCGCCTGGCTGCGTCCCGCCTGCGGCGGCATCCTGCTCGGCCTCGTGCTGCTGGCGCTGCCGCAGATGTACGGGGTGGGCTATCCGGTGCTGGAAGGGGCGATCCACGGCCGCTACGTGGTCGGGGCGCTGCTCGCCTTCCTCGTCGGCAAGATCGTCGCGACCAGCCTGACGATGGCGATCGGCGGCTCCGGCGGCGTCTTCGCGCCCTCGCTCTTCATCGGCGCGATGCTCGGCACCGCCTTCGGGATCGGCGCCCACGACCTGCTGCCGGGGGCGACGGCGGGGGCGGGCGCCTACGGGCTGGTCGGCATGGCGGCGGTCTTCGCGGCGGCGGCCCGGGCGCCGATCACCGCGGTCCTGATCGTCTTCGAGCTGACCGGGGACTACTCGATCATCCTGCCGCTGATGCTGGCGGTGGTGGTCGCCACCGGGCTCAGCAAGGTGGTCAGCGACGACACGATCTACACGCTGAAGCTGCGCCGCCGCGGCATCGACATCGACCGCCCGTCGCGCCCCGGCCCGCCGACGTCGCCCGGCGAATGGAGCACCGTTTCCGGCGCCGCGAGCGGGGAATTGCGAATAGCCTCTACGCCGTGAGCGCCGGGGGAGAAGCGAGCTGAAGCGCGCGGCCGGCGCTGTCCTCGCCCTGGCGCTGCTGGCGGCGGCGGTGGGCGGGTGCGGCTCGATCTCCGGCTCGGCGGGCGAGTTCACCCCGGCGCGGCCCGGCGTCCTCACCGTCGCCACCTCCGCCGTGCCGAGCCCCGGCTTCTGGGAAGGGACGGCCGCCCACCCGACCGGCGGCTTCGAGTACGAGCTGGCGCGGGAACTGGCGCGGCGCTTCGGCCTCGACCGGGTGGCGGTGAAGGTCGTCCACTTCCACCGCATCGTGCGCGGGCACCTCGGCGGCGCCGACGTCGCCATCGACCTCCTGACGCCGACCTCCGAACGCGAAGAAGCGCTCGAGTTCACCGGTCCCTACCTCAAGTCGGCGCCGACGGTGCTGGTGCGGGCGGGGACCGAGGTGCCGGACCTGAAGACCGCGCAGGAACTGCGCTGGGGCGCGATCCAGTCGACCACCTTCGTCGAAACGATCGAAGACGCGATCGTGCCGGAAGGTGAACTGGTGCTCTTCGACGGGCAGCAGGAGGTCGTCGCGGCGCTCGAAGCGGGGCGGATCGAAGCGACGCTGCTGGACCTGCCGCTGGCCGTCGCGATCGCCGAACGCTCGGGCGGGAAGCTCGAAGCCGTCGCCCAGCTCCCCGACAAGGAGGCGCTGGCGGTGGCGCTGCCGCAGGGGTCCCCGAACCGCCAGGCGGTCGATTCGGCGATCCGCGCGCTCACCGCCGACGGCACGATCGAAGACCTGCTCGAAGAATGGGTCGGCGACGAAGCGGCGAACGCCGAATCCGAAATCCCGCTCCTCCACACGACCCTGCACTGACCCCGACGCGCCGATGCCCGCCGCCCTGACGCCAGCCCTCGCCGGGATCTCGCTCAAATCGCCGAGCGGGGCGACCTGGGAGTTCCTGATCCTCTTCCTGGTGGTGATCGTCGGGCCGCCGCTGATGACCCGGGCGCGGGTGCCGGGGATCATCGGCCTGCTGGTCGGCGGCTTCGCGATCGGGCCCTACGGGCTGAACCTGATCGGCGCCGGCAACACGACGGTGCCGGACCTGGGCCAGCTCGGGCTGCTCTACCTGATGTTCGTCGCCGGGGTCGAGCTGGACCTGGCGCTGATCCGCATCCACCGCCGCGCGGTCGTCGTCTACGGCGTGCTGACCTTCGCCCTGCCGATGACGTTCGGGACGGTCATCGGGCTCGCGCTCGGCTGGGTCCCGGCGGCGGCGCTTCTGCTCGGCGCGCTGCTCTCCTCCCACACGCTGCTGCTCTACCCGACCGCGCGCGCCGCCGGGCTCTCGGCGGACCGCGGCGTCGCCACCGCGGTCGGGGCGACGGTGCTGACCGACACCGCCGCGCTCGTCGTCCTCGCCGCCGTCTCCGGGACCCAGGTCGCGGGCGGCTCGCCCGCCTCGATCGCGGCGCAGATCGTGGTCGGGCTCGCGGTCCTGGTCGCCTTCACCCTGGTCGCGCTGCCGCGCCTCGCCCGCCTCGCCTTCCGCTTCCTCGGCACCGACCGCGTCGTCCGTTACCTGCTCGCGGTCGCCTCCTTCCTGGCGGCCGGGACCGTCGCCGACGTCTTCGGCATCGAGCCGATCGTCGGCGCCTTCTTCGCCGGCCTGGCGCTGAACCGGCTGGTGCCCAACGAGGGCCCGCTGATGGACCGCATCGACTTCTTCGGCAGCGCCGTCTTCGTGCCGATCTTCCTCGTCTCGGTCGGACTCCTGCTCGACCCGGGCGTGATGGTGGAAGGGGAGACGCTGAAGCTCGCCGGGCTCTTCATCGCCGCCAGCCTGGCGGGGAAGGCGGCCGCCTCGGGGATCGCGCGGCTCGCCCTCGGTTACAGCGGCCCGCAGGCGACGCTGATGCTGGGACTGACCGTGCCGCAGGCGGCGGCGACGCTGGCGGCGACGATCGTCGGCTTCAACATCGGCCTCTTCGACCAGTCGGTGGTGAACGCGGCGCTGGTCCTGATCCTGGCGTCGATCGTCGTCGGCACGCTGCTGGTCGACCGCTCGGTGCCGACCGTGCCCTCGCCGGAGGCGGTCGCCCACCGGGTCGGCGCCCGCATCCTCGTCGTGCTCACCGACCCGGCGCAGGCGCGGCTCGCCTTCCCGCTGGCGGCGCGGGTCGCGGCGGCCGACGGCGGCATCGTGCGGGGGATGCTGGCGGCGCCGGCGGCGGAGATGGCGGCGCTCGAGCCGCGCCTGGCGGAGCTGCAGGCGGCGGCCTACGCGGCCGGGGTCGATGCCGAGCCGCGACTGCTGGTCCACCACGCGCTCGCCCCGGCGGTGGTCGACACGGCGACCGAGAGCCGCGCCACCCTCGTCGTCCTCGGCGTCTCGACCGTCGATGCCTCCTTCCTCGGCAGCGACGCCGAAGCGGTCGCCGCCGGCCTGGCGGTCCCGGTAGCCGTATTGCTCGGCAGCGAGGCGGAGGTGCGCGAGGTGGAGGTCGTGCGCGAGCCGGCCGACCGCCCCGGCGGCAGTGCCTTCGACGCCGACGGCCTGGCGATCGACCTCGGCCGCCGGATCGCCGGCGCCGAGGTCGAGGCAAACGACCTCGTCCCCGAGAGCCTCCAGTCCCCCCGTCCCGGCCTGCTGCGAATCATGCCCGCCACGAGCTGGCAGCTGATGGCCGGCACCGCGGACCCCGGCAAGGGCTCGGCGGTGCTGTTGCTTCCGGACCTTTAGGGGTGGTCCCGCGGGGCGGGTTCCGAGGGGAAGGGACGGGGCGCGTGCGAGCGCCGCGGATGCCCTTCCGACCCGAGCCGGCTGTGGTCGGCTGGGCATCCGCGGCACCCCCGGGGGGGATGGGGGAAGGAGGCGGGACAGGCGAGTTCGCACTTCTCCGCGCTATCCGCGGAATACTGCGAACTCGACCCGGACGGTCGCCCGCCGAGAGCGAACGGACCCCCGGATGCCCGCTCGCTGAGTTGAGGGCGCCAGGGCGCCCATAACTCAGCGAGCGACGGATCCGACGTCACGGAAAGCGCACGAATCGGTGGAGAAGCTCACGGGAGGGAGGAGCGGCGACCCTTCCGCGTGCCTCCGCCCCCGATCCCGAGCCTCCACCCGTTGAGTTCGCAGTTATCCGCGGTATGCGCGGCAAAGTGCGAACTCGACCCTCGAGACCGCCCGAGGCGCCAGCCAGCCCCGCCCCCGCCGAACCAACCACCTGAGCCGACCCTGGCTCGGCATCGGGTCCCCCGGCTGGCTCCGGATCCCGCGCCCGGCTCGGACGCCCACCCGGCCGCGGTCGTCCTTTGGCCCGGCACTCCGCACCGCGGTCGTCCTTTGGTCCGCCTACCGGACTTTAAGTCGACCGCCATCGGGCGGCCGGACCAAAGGACGACCACGGTGGGACGGTGCGTTCGTCCTTAGGGCTCGTATTCCGAACCAAGGACAAACGCAGGCGCTCAGGGGCGGCGGCGGGCGAGGAGGGTGGAGTCGTCGATCTCCATCGTCTTGCCGTTGCGGGTGACGGGGTGGGGGCGCTGCTCGACGACGAGGGGCTCGAAATCCTCGGGCAGGCCGGGGAGGAGGTCGGTGGCGAGGAACATCGCGTGGCGCTGGGCGTTGGTGTGGTGCCCGCTGTCGTGGGACGGTCCCGACGGTGGGGCGTGGCCGACGACCAGCAGGTGTCCGCCCGGCGCGACCGCCGCGGCCAGGCGGCGGACCACGTCGACCATGCCGCCTTCCGGCGGGTGGAGGTACTGGCTGGTGACGAGGTCGAAGGCGCGGCCGCCGGCGTCGAAGCTCCGGGCGTCCACCTGCCACCAGTCGGTGCGCTCGGCGACGCCCGCCTCCTCGGCGTTCCGCGCCGCCCGCGCCAGGCCGGCGGCGGAGAAGTCGGCGCCGGTCACCGTCCAGCCGCGCCGGGCAAGCCAGATCACGTCGCCGCCCTCGCCGCAGCCGACGTCGAGCGCCGTGCCGGGGGCGAGGTCCGCGGCCTCGGCGACCAGCTGCGCGTTCGGGTTGCCGCTCCAGATCTTCCCCTCGCCGGAATACCGCTCGTCCCAGGCCGGGGGCTCGAAGATGCTCTCGTTGCTCATCCCGTCAGTATTCCTGCTGAGATGACCGGGCCGTTCGATCCACCGCCGTTCCGCCTCGAGGAGTACCTCGGGGTGTGGGAGTTCTCGGGCGAGCACTACCTGACGGCCTCGGATGCCGAGACGCTGACCGTCGAGGAGCTGTTGGCCTACGCGGACCCCGATGAGCGCGCGAGATTCGAGCGCCTGCCGCTCTCCTACGCGCCGACCTGGGGCGGGGAGGAGCTGCGCACGGCGATCGCCGACCTCTACGAGGGGCTCGGACCGGAGCACGTCCTCACCTTCGCGGGCGCCGAGGAGGCGCTCTTCTGGGCGCCGCAGGAGCTGGCCGGGCCGGGCGACCACGTGCTCGTGACGGTGCCGAACTACCAGTCCTTCGAGACGATCCCGCTCACCGCGGGCGCCGAGGTCGAGGGCATCGTGCTCGATCCGGCGGCGGGCTGGGAGCCCGACGTCGAGGAGATCGCGCGGCGGCTGCGGCCGACGACGAAGCTGGTCGCGGTCAACTTCCCGAACAACCCGACCGGGGCGATCTGCTCGCCGGAGAGCTGGCGCGCGCTCGTCGAGCTCTGCGACGAGCATGGCGCGACGCTGCTCTCCGACGAGGTCTACCGCGGCCTCGAGACCGACGCGTCGCGCCGCCTGCCGCAGGCCGCCGAGCTCTCCGCCTCGGCCGTCTCCCTCAACGTGATGTCGAAGTCCTACGGGCTGCCGGGGCTGCGGATCGGCTGGTTGGCGACGCGGCGGCGTGATCTGCTCGAGCGCCTGGAGCGCCGCAAGCACTACACGTCGATCTGCAACGCGACGCCGAGCGAGGCGCTGGCGACGATCGCGCTGCGCAACGGCGCCGCGATCCAGGCCCGCAACCGCGATCTGATCGCCGCCAACGTCCCGCTCTTCGAGGCCGCGTTCGCCGCCCATCCCGAGGCGCTCGAGTGGGAGGCGCCGGCGGGCGGCTGCGTCTCCTTCCCCCGCTACCTGGGCGAGGACGGGGTCGAGACGTTCTGCCGCGAGCTGGTCGAGACCGCGGGGGTCGTCCTCCTCCCGGCCTCGATCTACGCCTCCGAGCTCGGCCCGGTGCCCGCCGACCGCTTCCGCATCGGCGTCGGCCGGCGCGACCCTGAGCCCGCGCTCGCCGCGCTCGGCTGCTTCCTCGACGCGCGCGGCGGCGCCCCCTTGTAGAGGCACGTCCGCGGGAGGACAATCGAGGCATGATCTCCCCAGCAGTCATAGGCGGGTTTGCCGTGATCGATGCTTCGCTCCTGGGTCAGTTGGCCTACGCGGTGCGCAGCTACGAGCGGCATCACCCCGACGGCGCCGCCCCGGCCGACCGCGTGCCGACGCACCGGGTGCCGCTGCCCGCGCACCAGCGCGTGCACTGACCGCGGCCGTCCGCGCCCCGGCGGGTCGCTAGGCGACGCGGCGCGCGCCGATCAGGTGTTCGCCCCAGTATCCGGTGGTCAGCGCGTGTTCCATCACGCCGTGGGTCGTCGCCGAGATCGCCGCTTCCGGACCGAGCGCGATGCCGACGTGTGAGGCGCCGGCGCCGTCGGTGTCGAAGAAGACGAGGTCGCCCGCCTGGATTTCGGTGAGGAGGACTTCGGTCCCGACCCCGAACTGGGCGAAGCTCGTCCGCGGCAGGGCGATCCCGGCCTGGCCGAAGGCATAGACCATGAGCCCGGAGCAGTCGAAGGCGGACGGGCCGGTGGCACCGGACGCGTAGGGCGCGCCGATGGCGGCCTGGGCGGCTTCGATCGCGGGCTGGACGCTCGCCGGGGCGGTGCTCGTCGTCGGCGCGGCGGCCGTCGTGGTCGGCGTGCGCACCGGGATCCGCAACAGGGCGAGGACGCGGAGGTGGGGACGGCCGTCGGCGGTCAGGTGGTGCCGGGCCTGGAAGCGGCGCAGCGCGGCGCGGGTGCGCGGGCCGAAGACGCCGTCGGCGGGCACGCGGAGCTTGCGCTGGAGCCGCTTGATCTGCGCCCGGGTCAGCTTCGCGACCGGTTCCGTGGTTTCGGTGGCGGGCGCTTCCGTGGTCGGCACTTCGGGGGTCGTGGTGGGAGCCGTTTCGGTGGGGGTGGTCGCGCTGGTCGTCGCGGCGCCGCCGGTCGCGGGCGCGGCGCTCGCGGACGCGCTCCCGAACGCCAGCAGCAGGACCGCGGCGGCGATCAGGGCCGCCAGGGATCGGCGACCGGTCCGGCCTGCTCGCCGGGCACTCGTCTGGGGGTTCATCTGACCTCGTTCCATCTCGTTGACGTGCCTGCGAGGTGAGCTGACGGGCTCGCGCTCAACGTGCGCTACGTCGCGAAAGACGATTCGCCCCAGGCCGATCGGCCGGTGGTTCCCCCGCTCCCCGGTTCCCGAGAACCGAGGACTAGGCAAGTGCGGAACTCAAGCACATCGAGCCGACGCCGTCCAGCTCTCGCCGGATAAGCCGCTTGGTGCGGCGCTTTCTGGATCGGACGGGGGAGAGATGAGAGCGCCTGAGGCCTTATCGGCGCGTGCAACCGTCGGTCGACGAATACACGGAGATCTTGGATCTCGACCTGGGGATCAAGATGGAGGTTCGGTTCGAAAGGACTGGCCCACGATCACCGACTACGCGGTGGTGCTGATTGCCGAGGTCGGCGATGAGGTCCAGACGATTCGCGTCTTCGACAGTGCGCACGGATTCAATGAGATGCATCGCTGCACGCGCAGCGACGGCAAGCAAACCGGAAAACCGTTCCACAGCGGTAGCCTCGGAGAAGGAATGCGCGCGGCGATCGACGATGTCAAGATCGGCTACGGCCAGATGATCGAAGGATGGGAACGATGAGGTATCCGGATGGCACTTGGTCTCCTGCGTCGAAGGCGTTCGACGAAGCAATCGAACTCTCCCTCGAAGACCGCTCGCCTTACCCCAACCGCGCAACCTTCCTCGATATGGATGCCCCCGAACTTGAGCGGTACGTCGCCCAGGCGTTCGAGAGGGGACAAGCGGCCGTGCTTGTCTCGGCGGACGGCAGCTTCCAGATCCTGCACCCGCCGGCTTCAGCCTAGTCGCCGCTCGGCGTCTTGAACCCGCTGTCAGCACGCTGACACCGGCGGAACTCTCGCGGCCGGGGTCGTTTGCATGGGGAGAGCTCCACGGGGTTCGCACCTATGCAAACCGAGGTTGCCGCGACGCGCGGTGACGTGACCGGAAGGCAAACATGACCAACGCTCCGCAGGCGCGGGCGTGGCGGTGGATGCCCTTGTACCTGGGGATCGCCGCACTCCTTGCGCTGCTCGCATTCGTCCCGACCGCATCGGCGGCGCGCGATCCGATCGCGAGCGGTTCCACCGACCTGCACATGAAGAAAGGCTTCCTGCGCAAGCTCTCCAACGCCGGGATCACCGTGAGCGGGCTGCGCGGCGGCGCGACCGGCGGCAACAAGATCGGCCTCACGCTGCGCGGCGGGATGCTCGATCCGACCGACGTCGCCGGCCACGTCGAGCCGCAGGGCGGCTTCAAGCTCTCGCTCGGCCGGCGCGGCGTGCCGATCTACGGCCTCTCCGTGAACACCGTGAGGGGCTCGGTGTACGCGACCGTCGCCAAGGCCCACATGCAGTTGGCGACCTTCGCCGCCCCGGTCGTTCGCCGCGAAGGGTTCGGCGCCAACTTCAAGGCCGGGCAGCTGGTCCTCACTGAAAAGGCGACGCGGCGGATCAGCAACCGCCTCGGCCTGCGCCAGAACAAGCGGCTCGAGGCGGGGCGGGTGATCAGCAACCTCTACGTCTCGGCGCAGCCGCGGACCGTGAACCTGCTCGCGCAGGGCAGCGTGGTGCTGACGCCGGACCAAGCGACGCTGGCGAAATTCGCCGCCAAGGGCGTGAAGCTGCCGGGCGGCATCGCGCCGATCCCGCCGGCGACCGCGCCGAGCGCGACCACGCTGGCGTTCCCGATCTCCGGCGGCATGATGGCGCCCGACGGCTCCACCGGCAGGCTGCAGACCATCGGCGGCGTCCAGGTCACCAAGCGGACCGAGGCGCTCTCGCCGCAGGTGAAGCTGACGAACGTCGAAGTGAACTTCGGCACCAAGGCGGCACTGGTCAAGCTCGAAATCCTCCCGACCCCGCCCTTCCCCGGCGGCGCGGGACGCGCGTCGATCGTCGACCTGACCCTGCCGAGCGGCGCCGTCACGACCGACCCCGGCGCGCGCCAGATCACGATCACCGGCGCCGAAGCGAAGCTCCAGGCAGTCGCCGCGACGACGCTCAACGGCGTCTTCAACCAGCCCGCCCCGGCCCCGCCCTCGTCGAGCGACTTCGTCGTCGGCGACCCGTTCGGGACGCTCTCGCTGACCGCCCAGGCGGAATAGCGCTCCGGCATCGTGCCCACCGTCGCGCTCAGCGGCGGTGGGCAGGACTCAGCGGCAGGCCCGCTTCCTTCCAGGCCTGCACGCCGCCGACCACGTCGCCGGCATCGACGCCGAGGCGGCGGAGGGTGAGGGCGGCGAGGCTCGTCTGGTAGCCCTCGTTGCAGATCAGGATGACCGGGACGTCGCGCCTGGCGAGGTTGGGGACGCGCCACTCGGAGGCCGGGTCGAGGCGCCACTCGAGGACGTTACGCTCGACGACGGTGGCGCCGGGGACGAGCCCGTCACGGAGGCGCTGCTCGAGCGGCCGGATGTCGACGAGGATCGCACCCGCGGCAACCGCGTCCCGCGCCTCGGCGGGCGTGAACCGCGGGATCACAGCCTGGGCCTCGGCCAGGACCTCTTCCACGGTCGGATGGCGAACCTGGGGGTCGCTCATGGCGGCAGCCTAGATGAGGGTTCTAGGGGTGATTGCGCCTTGGGCGGGGTTTGAGGTCTGGGAGGGTTCGGGCCTCGCAAGCTGGCGCCCGGAAGGGTCCAGGCCCCGAAGGCTGTCGCCCGGAAGGACCCGCCCCTCTCGCCACGGCCCGGGCAGGCTGTGGCCGTGGCGAGAGGGGCGGGTGTGCGGAAGGTGTGGAGGGATCGTCGCGGGAGGGTGACGAGGGGGCGTCGGGAGTGGCACGGGTCCGTGACGGGAGTCCGGCGTCGTCACAAAGATGCCGGGAACTCCACTCTTTCTCCCGTGTTGTCCAACACCGACTCACGCGCTGCGTGGATTGACCGTGCTATAGCAAGGTCAAAGTACGCAGCGCGTTCTCGGCCCCCTGATTTCGGCCCGAAAAGGGCCTCCCAGGGTCGGAAAGTGTGACGTTCCCGGCATCTTCGTCACGGGTCCGGCCGAGGCGTGGAAGCTCCCGAACCGGATCGTCACGGAAGTCCGACTTCGCAACATCCCTGTGACGCCTCTCCCACGAACGCCTCACGTCCTGGGCTCCTCATGGGGGTCACAGCCTGCCAGGACCCCCATGAGGAGCCCAGGACCACCCTCGCACGGCCGCCCCCGCCCCTCACGCCGAGACGATCGGGATCACCAAGCCGACCTCGGTCAGGTCGAGTACGCGGTTGACGCCCTGATGGCGGCTCCGCAGGAGGCGCAGGGAGTCGTCCTCGGGGCGGGAGCGGGCGAGGTCGTAGAAGAAGGCGACGGCGCTCGAGTCGATGAACTCGAGGTTGGTGAGGTCGATGACGATCATCGCGCCCCGCTCGTCGAGCGCGGGCGCGAGGGTGGCCGCCGCGTCCGCGGCAACGGAGAGGTCGAACTCACCGGAGAGCGAGAAGACGATGACGTCGTCGCCGTACCGGGTCCGTTCGATGTTCAGGGGTCCGTCGAACCCCTCTTCGATCTGAGCAAGCATGGGAACTCCTGTCCTGGAAGTGACTTGGAGATCCCGTCGACCGGCATTGGCGGCGCGTGATCCGCTGAAGGGGACAGGTCATCGGGCGGCGCGTACGCCACTAAGCGACCCACGAACGACCCTACAGCACATCCCCGCTTTTGGGTAGGGGCCTACGGCAGCGCGTCGGCGGTGTGAGGGCCGAGCACGAAGACCTCGGCGGCGACGCCGTCCTTGTTGATCTGGCTGAGGCAGGTCTCGACCCGGCGTCCGGTCACCTTTTCGATCGTCTCGCGGAAGAGCGGCTCGATCTCGTCCTGGAAGGCCTGGCGGTTCATCCGCACCTGGTCGAAGCGCCCGCCGTCGACCAACACCCGCTCGGCCCGCGTGAAGGAGTCCTCGAGGATGCAGGTGACGACGTCTTCGCGCCAGTGGGTCTTCGCCTTGGTCGGCCCGCGACCGTAGTACTCGGCGTAGATCCCGACGATCTCGCGTGAGATCGCGGCGACGATCGCGCCGGATGCATCGTGGGCGATCGGGTCATCCTGCATCGGCTTCTCGCTCATCGGGACGTTTCGAAGATACCGGGTACCACTTGGGCTGAGACAGGTGGAGATCTCGGAAAGACGACCAGCAAGCCCGGTGCAGCTCGGTGACGCGGCTTTGGAGCGGATCGCGGCGACGCTCTCTGACCTCTACTACATGCTCTACGAGGAGCGGGCGGTCGATCCGCGCGCCTCGCTCACCGGCAACATGCTCGCCTTCGTGTTCGAGGACGGGCTCTCGGTCGCCGACGAGTGGCTGCTGGGCAGCGGGCGCTCCGAGCGGCTGCGCGAGTTCCGCCGGAGCTTCTTCGAGGTCGTCTCGGGCGAACTGGTGGAGGTGGTCGGCGGTCTCACCGGCATGCCGGTCACCTACTCCTTCTCCGGCTTCGATCCCATGACCCGTACCACGCACGCGATCTTCGTCCTCGACGTGACCCAGCTGTACGGCGCCGAGCAGCGCCGGGCGGTGCTCAACTGGAGCGAACAGGTGCGCCGCAACGCCCGCCGCCTCCAGGAGCAGCACCGCGCCACGATCGAGGTGCATCAGGCGCTGAAGGAGCAGCTGCGCTCGAAGCGGGAGGACGTGCGGCGCTGGGAACGGGACGACGCCGCGCAGCCTCCTTCAGACGAAGGCTGAGGGGCGCGCGTCGGGTCGGAGGCGCGGATCGCGCACCCGGTGAGTGGGTGCCCCTGCGAATCCGAAGTCGGGTCCACCACCCGAGGAGGCACCCACGATGATCATGCGACTCGACCGCCTGCGGGCGGAAATCCCACAGCCGACGGACCCCGATCCGAACGGCGCCTCGATCGTCCCGGCGGTCTGGGTCGTCTTCGGCATCGCCCTGGTCGGCGGCGTCGTCGCCCCGGGGGTCTGGATCGCCGGGCGCGCCCCTGCCGTCCCGACCGCCGAACAGGCTCACCAGCGCGGGCACGAGCAGCGGCCGCGCGAGCCAGGTGTCGAGCATCAGCCCGACGAACATCGCGAAGGCGAGCTCGCGGAAGGCGGCGATCGGGATCAGCCAGACCGCGGCGAAGGAGAGCGCGAGGATCAGCCCGGCGACGGCGATCGCGCTGGAGGCGCGGGAGCCCGCGGTGCGGATCGCCGCGCGCAGGTGGCGGCGCTCGGCCTCGCGCCAGATCCGGCTGACCAGGAAGACGTTGTAGTCGGCGCCCAGGGCCAGCATCAGGATCGCCGTCGCCACCGGGACGAAGAAGGCGAGCTCGTTGTAGCCGAGCAGGCCCTGGAAGACGTAGACGGTGAGGCCGAGGGCGGCGGCGACGACGAGGAGGCTGGAGCCGACCAGGTAGAGCGGCGCCGTGCGGCTGCGCAGGAGGACCCAGAGGAGGACGAGGAGGATCGCGAGCGCCGCCGGCGCCACCTTGAGGCCCGCGTGCCAGGTGTCTTCGGTCAGTTCGTGGCCGATCGTCGTGTCCCCGGTGACGCCGAAGCTCGCCCCCCGCATGCCGCTCCGGGCGAGCAGCGTCGGCAGCTTCGCTTCGAGGTCGGAGAGGATGCCGGGCGCGACCGGGCCGTCCGGGTCGGCTTCGAGGACGACCAGGAACCGGGCGGCGTCCCCGCTGCGGGCGACGAAGATCCCCGGCGGCAGCGCGCTCAGTCGCCGCCCCGGCCCGACCACCGCGCCGATCCCCGGCTGGGCTTCGACCCGTTCCTGCAGCGCCGCGAGCGCCGCCGGGTCGCCGACCCCTTCGCCTTCGATCACCAGCATCGTCGGGCCGAGCACGCCGGGGCCGAACGCCTGGGTCGCCTCGTCGTATCCCTGCCTGGTCTGGGTCGTCGTCGGGAGGCCGCGGAGGATCGGGTTGCCGAGCTCCAGGTGTCGCAGGCCGCTCGCGCCGGCGAGCAGCGCGGCCAGGCAGAGGACGGTGACGACGATCGGGTGGCGGGCGGCGAGGCCGATGACCCTGGTGCGCGCCCGCGGGCCGTCCGCCTCGCCCGGCGCGCCGCCCGGCTCCGCGACCGCGAGCCGTCGCGGCCAGAAGACGAAGCGCCCGAGGATCGCCAGGCAGGCGGGCACGAAGGTCAGCGAGACGACCGCCGCGATCAGCACCGAGATCGCCATCGCCGGGCCGAAGGCGGAGAGGAAGTCGACGCCCGACAGCGCCAGCGTCATCGTCGCGCCGGCGATCATCAGCGCCGCGGTCGCGACGACCGGCAGGAGCTCCCCGGTGACCGCGGTCGCCGCCTCGCGGGGCGACTCGCCGCGCTCCAGCCGGAAGCGGAAGCCGGAGACGAAGAAGACCAGGTAGTCGGTGAGCACGCCGAAGAGCAGGGCGACGACGACCGGCTGCACCTCTTCCGGGATCGCCAGGCCGAAGCGTTCGGAGACCAGGCCGAGCAGCCGGTCGGCGAGCAGGTAGGAGAGCCCGACGGCGGCGAGGCAGAGGAGCGGGATGGTGAGCGAGCGGTAGTAGGCGAGCAGGATCAGGACGACGAGCGCCGCGGTCGCGATCTCGACCCAGGGGAGGTGTTCTTCGACCAGGTTCGCTTCGGCGGCGGAGGCGGGGATCGCGCCGGTGATGTGGGCCGTCTCGGCGCCGCTCGCCCGTCGCAGCCCGGCGGCGAATTCTTCGCTCGCGTTGGTCGCGTCGCCTTCGGCGGAGGGTTCGGCGTAGAGGTAGACGAGCAGCGTGTCGCCGACCGGCCCGCCTTCCAGCGGGCGCCCTTCGGCGGCGAAGGGGACGGCGCGCAGGCCGGAGTCCGAGCGGTCGGCGCGGGCGATGAAGCGGAGCGCCGCGTGCGCGTCGGCCCGATCGAATCCGCCTTCCTTCCTGGCGACGACCATCGAGCGGCTGATCAGCGGGAAGCCGAAGGTCCGCAGGGACTTCTCTTCGACTTCCAGCGCCTCCGAGGAGCGCGGCAGGAGGCTGCCGAGCTCGGCGCTTTCTTCGCCGAACCCGGAGGGGAGGTGCCGGCCGGCGAGCACGGCTCCCGCGATCCAGGCGGCGATGACCAGGAACCGCGCCCAGACGATCGCGCGGCCGGTCCACCAGGCGGCGCCCCGCTTCTCCTCGTGCGTTGGGGCTTCGGTTTGGCCCACGTCACACGGGTACCCCGGGGCAGCCAAGAATCGCTTCATGAGAGAGGGGTGAGTGCCAGTGGCCGACAACCGGGGGGTCGCCTATATGGGGACCGGGAAGGTCGAGGTCCAGGACATCGACTACCCGGCCTGGCGGATCCAGGAAGGGCCGGGGGTGCCCGACGAGAACGTGGGCCGCGAGTTGCCGCACGGCGCGATCGTCAAATTGGTGGCGACGAACATCTGCGGCTCCGACCAGCACATGGTCCGCGGGCGCACGACCGCGCCGAAGGGGCTGATCCTCGGCCACGAGATCACCGGCGAAGTGGTCGAGATCGGGCCGGGGGTCGAGTTCATCGCGGAGGGCGATCTCGTCTCGACGCCGTTCAACATCGCCTGCGGGCGCTGCCGCAACTGCAAGGAACGCAACACCGGGGTCTGTCTCAACGTCAACCCCGAGCAGCCCGGGGGTGCCTACGGCTACGTCGACATGGGCGGCTGGATCGGTGGCCAGGCCGAATACGTCCTGGTGCCTTACGCCGACTTCAACCTGCTCAAGTTCCCCGACAAGGACCAGGCGATGGAGAAGATCCTCGACCTGACGATGCTCTCCGACATCTTCCCGACCGGCTACCACGGCTGCGTCAGCGCCGGGGTGGGGACGGGGTCCACGGTCTATGTCGCCGGCGCCGGCCCGGTCGGCCTCGCCGCCGCCCACGCCGCGCAGCTGCTCGGCGCCGCGGTGGTGATTGTCGGCGACGCCAAGGAGGAGCGGCTCGGCCAGGCGCGCAGCTTCGGCTGCGAGACGATCAACATCGACAAGGGCGAGATCCCCGACCAGCTCGAGCAGATCCTCGGCGTGCCGGAGGTCGACTGCGGCGTCGACGCGGTCGGCTTCGAGGCCAAGGGCCACGGTCCCGACGCGGGCGAGGAACCGGCGGTGGTGCTGAACTCGCTGATGAGCGTGACGCGCGCGGCGGGGCGGCTCGGCATCCCCGGTCTCTACGTGGTCGAGGACCCGGGGGCGGAAACCGAGGCGGCCAAAGAAGGCTCGCTGTCCCTGCGGCTCGGCACCGGCTGGGCCAAGTCCCTGAGCTTCGTGACCGGCCAGTGCCCGGTGATGAAGTACCACCGCGAGCTGATGATGGCGATCCTGAACGACCGCGCCCAGATCGCGAAGGCCGTGAACGCGACCGTGATCCGGCTCGACGAGGCCCCGGAGGGCTACGAAGACTTCGACAAGGGCGCCGCGAAGAAGTACGTGATCGACCCCCACGCCCTCCTCGCCGCCTGACGACGATGTTGATGGGCCGAAAACTCAAGCCATAGTTGAGTTTTCGGCCCATCAACCGCGGGGATCCTGCCGGTGGACGGCGGTGGCTCACCGCGGCTCGCCTGGCTCAGGGACGTGGTCCGGGACCGCCTGTGGCGGGCCGGGGTGGGCGAGCGCGTAGGGTCGGGCCGTGAGCACGGCCACGGACACCCCGCTCGCGACCGCCTTGGCGGCGGTCGGGCTGCCGGCGGAGTCCGCGGCGCGGCTGGAGATCGGCGGTGGGCGCGGGACCCCGGAGCCGCGCCTTCCGGTCGAGGACGTCGGCGTCGCCTGCGTCGGCGCCGCCCTGCTCGCCGCGGCGCGACTGCACGAGGCGCGGACTGGGGAGTGGCTCGCGCCGGCCGTGAACCGTGATCAGGTCCGCGCGGCCCTGGTCAGCGAGCGCCTGTTCCAGGTTGACGGCGAGCCGGCCGGCGGCGGCTTCGCCCCCGCGTCCCGCTTCTGGCCCGCGGCCGACGGCTGGGTCCGGACCCACGCGAACTTCCCGTGGCACCGCGAGGCGCTGCTGCGGGCGGTCGGGGCGGCGGACGTCGATGCCTTGGCCGACGCGATCGCGGAGCGCCCGGCCGCCGAGGTCGAGGCCGCCGCCTTCGCCGCCGGCGGGATCGCCGCCGAGGTCCGCACCCCGGCGGAGTGGCGAGCGCACCCGCAAGGCGCCGCGGTCGCCACCGAGCCCCTCGTCGCCCGGGTCAGTCTCGGCGACGCTCCGCCGCGGCACCGCGACCCCGCCCTGGGCCACGGCTCGCGTGGTTCCTTTTGGTCGGATAGCGACCAA
>Ga0209916_1000554_pt1 | contig 55520 bp, 46 predicted proteins | sample ThiBio_1000_plan_FD_183956 | JGI IMG/M metagenome (GOLD analysis project Ga0209916, IMG submission 183956) | Wastewater bioreactor microbial communities from Cape Town, South Africa - Thiocy_solids_2 (SPAdes) | ecosystem: Engineered > Bioreactor > Thiocyanate-remediating > Anaerobic-Aerobic ... | reverse complement strand
GGCCGCGGCGGCGACCGTGGCCCTGGCCTGGTCCCTCGCGGGCCCGCCGCCGCCCGCTCCGCTCGCCGTCGGCAAGCCGGACGGCGGCTGGCGTCCCCGGTCGAATCCGAACTGGGACGATCCCGCGCTGAGCGCCAAGACGGTGTTCCAGGACGACGGCACGATCCGCCTGGGGGCGGCGTCGGCGACGGTCTCGGGGCCGTCGCTGAAGTTCGAGGGCTCGTTCGGCAACCTCGGCTACTGGCGCCACCGCGAGGACCGGGCCGCCTGGAGGTTCCTCATCGAGCCGGCCGCCGCCGCCCGCTACGTCCTGGTCCTGGAATACTCCAACCGCGACGGCGGGGCCGGCAACCGCTACGAGGTCCGACTCGACGGCCGGAGCTTCACCCGCGTCGCCGAGGGGACCGAGGGTTGGTCGGACTACCGCGTCTTCCCGATCGCCGACGTCGACCTGGACGCCGGCTTCCACGCGATCGAGATCCGCCCCGTCGAGCCGTTGCGTAACGCCCTCTTCGACCTTCGCGCCGTCGTCCTCGTTCGAATCGGACCCTGACCGATCGGGACGCCCGCGCCGCCGGCTTTCAAGCGAGTCCGGCGACGGCCGGAGGCGATTCTCCAGGAAAATCCCGAGAAACCTGAAACGCCTCGCCCCTCGCCGCGGACCCTACCGGAGAACGACGATCCCGCTTTTTGGCATTCCGGATTCGGTCCTCAAGGAAGACCGGGAGAACGCGCCGATCCTCGCGGTCGAATTCGCGCGCGCGCCGCATCGACGACCCGGATGATCGCGGGGCGCTGGGAAACGACTTCGAAAACGACGAGCGAAGTGCTTTGTCGAAAACCACCGTGAGCAAGCACGCCCCCCCCTTCTCCCCTCGTGGGAGAAGGTGCCCCGAAGGGGCGGATGAGGGGGGCGCGATCGAAATCCCCGGACTTCAAGGTCATGGCCGGACGCGGGATGCGACGCCGGTCGACCCCTCATCCGGCCTTCGGCCACCTTCTCCCACAAGGGGAGAAGGGATGTTTGTCATCATCCGGTGTTTAGGTTTTCGACAGAGCACGAGCGAAGCCAAATCATGATACGTCTCAAGTCGTTTGATATAATATGTTTGCGGCGAGTTTTCGGGAAACGGGGCGCGAACGAACGAACCCGCGCGGGGTCGCGTCGGCGCGGTCGTTGCCTGGGGCGCGACGGCGTGGGAGACTGGGGGGCGTCGGGATCCTCCAGCCGATCGAACCTTCGGGAGCCTCCATCGTGATGAGACGTTGGTCCGTCCTGTCCGCCTTCGTGGTCGTCGGGCTCGTCGCGACGCCCGCGACGCGGGCGCAATCGCCGGCCGAGTTCGCCCAGACGGCCGCTTACGTCGCGACGCTTCAGAACCCCGACGGCGGCTTCGCCCCCGCGCCGGGGCGGCCGTCGGGGTTGGCGCCCACCAGCGCCGCGCTACGGATCATGAGGTACGTCGGCGGCTCGGTCCCCGACGTCTTGAAGTGCGTCGAGTACGTTCGCTCCTGTCGCGCCGGCGGCGGCTTCGCGCCCGCTCCGGGGGGCCAGCCCGACTCGCTGACGACCTCGATCGGCCTGCTCGCCGTCGGCGAATTGAAGATCGCCGACAAGGAGTTGGTCGACGCCGCGGTCGCCTTTTTCCACGACCACGCCAGGGAGGACGAGCAGGTCCGCATGGCGGTGGCGGGGCTGGAGGCGGTCGACGGCAAGTCGGACGACCTGCCGCGGTGGCTGGACGTGATCCGCAAGCAGGCCAACCCCGACGGCTCCTACCCCGAAGGGCCCGGCCGGGCGTTCGCGGCCGGCACGGTGGCCGCGACCGTCCTCCGCGCCGGGGAGACGCTGGCCAACCGCGAGGCGGCCGTCGAGGCGATCAAGACGGGCCAGCGAGCCGACGGCGGATGGTCCAAGGGCGACGGCCCCTCCGACCTCGCCGCGTCCTACCGCGTGATGCGCGCCCTGTTCCTGCTCAAGGAGCGGCCCGACCTCGAACGTCTGCGGGCGTTCATCGCCAGTTGCCGGAAGGCCGACGGCCTCTACGCCGTCACCCCCGACGGCCAGGGGAGCCTGGGGGCGACCTATTACGCCTCGATCATGACCTACTGGTCGCGCCTGCTCGACGGCCAGCCCCCGATCGTCGAGACGGCCGGCTTCGAACCCCTGTTCAACGGCCGCGACCTCGACGGCTGGGAGGGGGACGAGTCGATCTGGTCCGTCCGCGACGGCGTGATCGTCGGCAAGTCCGGGAAGCTCGACCACAACGTCTTCCTGGCGACGAAGGAGTCGTACCGGGACTTCGTCCTCTCGGTGACGTTCCGCGTCGTCGACGGCAAGGGGAACAGCGGCGTGCAGCTTCGGAGCGCCCACGTCCCCGGCGGCGAGATGTCCGGCTATCAGGCCGACGTCGGCGAGGGCTACTGGGGGAGCCTCTACGACGAGTCGCGCCGCAACAAGACGCTCGTCGACGCCTTGCCCGCGGCGCTGGAGCGGCTCCATAAGTCGGACTGGAACCATTATGTGATCCGATGTTTCGGTAATCACATCACGATCATGCTCAACGGGGCCGTCTCGGTCGACTACCGCGAGACCGACGACGCGATCGCTCGTGACGGCCTGATCGCGCTTCAGGTCCACGCCGGCGATCCGATGGAGGTTCAATTCAAGGATGTGCTGATCCAGCGCGTCCCCTCGCCCGACCGGGAGGCCGGCGACGCGGCGGGCTTCCACGTCCGCGAGGTGGAGACGCCGCAAGGCCCCCGCGCCTACACCGTGTACGTCCCCGAGGAGTTCGACCGCTCGCGACGCTACCCGGCGATCCTGTTCCTCCACGGCGCCGGCGAGCGCGGCGACGACGGGATCACGCCGTCGCAGGTGGGAATGGGGCCGGCGATCGTCCAGCGCGGCGGGGCGGCGGCGGTCGTCGTCTTCCCCCAGGCCCGCAAGACCTGGCAAGCCGGCTCGGAGGACGCCGACGCCGCCCTCAAGGCGCTTGACGACGTGATCAAGGAATACGACGTCGATCCCGACCGGGTGACGCTCACCGGGTTGTCGATGGGAGGCATGGGGACCTGGAGCGTCGCCGCGGCCAACCCCGGCAAGTTCGCCGCCTTGGTCCCGGTCTGCGGTCCCGGCCGGGTCGAGGACGTGGCCAAATACAAGGACGTCCCGATCCGCGCCTTCGTCGGCGACGCCGACTCGCCCCGGCTCCACCTGGGGATGCGGGCGATGATCCAGGCCCTCCGCGCCGCGGGGGCGGAACCGGGCTACACCGAGTATCGGAGCGTCGGCCACAACAGTTGGGACCGCGCCTACAACGATCCGGAGACCATCGACTGGATGCTCTCCAGGAAACGTCCCTGAGCGCGGGCCGAGCCGATAATGTTCGGCACGACTTGCATATGTGACGGCCAAGAGTGCCGTCCCCCCTTCTCCCCTTGTGGGAGAAGGCGCCCCGAAGGGGCGGATGAGGGGGGGCGCGGCCGGAAGCCCTGGAAGCGACTCCCCCTCATCCGGCCTTCGGCCATCTCCCACAAGGGGAGAAGGGATGTCTGGCGTTGGCTCCCAGGGATGTCGAATCTCGTGCCGAACGGTAGTGGAGGCCGAGCCGCTGGACGAACCGCGGCGTCAGGGATTGACCTCGCGGCCCGTCCAGCGGCCCTGGGCGTCGATCTCATGGATCCACCGGCGCCGGGGGTCGCCCTCCAGCGCCAGATGATCGACCGCGACGGCGGAGAGCGTCATCAGCAAGAAGTTCCCGAGCGGGGTCGAGCGATCCGGCGCGGCGTCGGGGAAGCACGCGGCCGGGTCGCGAGGCTCCCCGGGCGTCGGCCAGGCGAAGCGCGTCCGCGCCTCGTCGGTCAACGCGGTCCAGACCTCGTCGCGGACGCGACGGAGCGCCGGGTCGGCCGCGTCGGGACCGACGAGGGCGACGAGGCCGGCGATTCGGAATTGCTCGCGGGTGATCGGGAAGTACCAGCAGATCTCGGCTCGGGGGTCGGCCTCGAGCTGGGCGCGCTTGGCGTCGCGGGCGTCGGTCGCGAACGCCAGCGCGCGGGGGTCGTCCAGGAACCTTCGAAAGACGACCGTGCGGGCCGCCGGCCTCCCGTCGGGCCCGATGGTGGCGAGTTGGACGAGCCGCGCGTCCGGATGCTCGCGATTGCGATGCAAGGCCAGGTCGAGCGAGGGGCGCCAGAGTTCCGCGGACATGGGGCGTCCCCTTTCGCGGGGCGAGGATCGGATCAGACGGGGGACCAGCCCTCGGCCGCGGCCGCGCCCGCGGCCGGCTCGGAACCGGCCTTGAGCGCGTCTTGCACCACGGTCTCCAGGACGTTGATGTATTCGAGGAAGCGGTCCCGCCCCTCGACGGTGACTCGGCAGAGGGTTTGGGGGCGCTTCTTGTGGAAGCCCTTCCAGATCTCGACGAAGCCGGCCTCGTGGAGAATCTGGAGGTGGCGGCTGAGGTTGCCGTCGGTGAGCTGGCAAAGGTCCTTGAGGTCGCCGAAGACCAGCCCCCGCGAGTGCGTCACCAGGGACGTCATGATCCCCAGCCGCGCCTTCTCGTGAAAGATCCGCTCCAGGCCGTCGTAGGCGAAGCGGCCGGCCGGCTCGTCGACGTGGGACTCAGGCCGCGTCATGGGGGCGCTCCAGACTGCGGTAGAGCAGGGCGGCGGCCAGGAACTGCCCCGCGGCGAAGGGGACCGCCATCGCCAGGGGGTGCAGCGACCACTCCTCCTGGGCGAAGGCCAGGGTCGCCGCGCCGGCGATCGCGTAAAAGACCGCCACCGCCGCCATCGACCGCGGCAGCAGTCGCGAGGTCGCGAAGATCCCCAGGCTGTAGAACATCTGCCAGAGACCCGGCAGCAGCCAGACCAGCGACGGCGACGCGCGGACCAGCACCAGCGTCGTCAGGCCGCCGACCGCCAGGCAAGGCGCGAACTGCTCGATCACCAGCGCCGTCTGCTCCCGGCCCAGCGACGAACCGGCCTTGCGGGCGCGAACCGTCATCTCCAGCACCGCCGACGCCCCGCTGACCGCCGCGGCGCCGATCCAAAGCGCCAGGTACGCCCGGCACTGCCGCGCCGGGTCGGGCACGGCGACCGTCTGGATCGCCGCCGCGGCCAGGGCGACGACGCCCGAGAAGGCCGCCGGGACCGCCCGATATCCCCGGAACACCTCGGTCCGCGCCATCTGGGCGCGGATCTCGGTGATTTGCACCAGCGCTTCCTTGAGTTCCATGCGGGCCCTTCCGCGGGTCGTCGTCCTAAAAGGGTTCGATCGTCCGCGCTCTCGACGCTTGGCATCATAAAGCGGCGCGGCCCGCGCGGCAAGGGCCGTCGCGGGTCGCGCCTCGGGGGTCACTCGGAGCCGAGGTTCTCGAAGAGGTAGAGCCCGCTCTTGCCGGGGCAGATCAGGTCGAGGTCGCCGTCGCCGTCGACGTCGACGGCGGTCAGTTGCAGCCCGGTGCCGGCGGTGCCGGCGGGGAAGTCGCGCAGGGCCAGCCGGTCCCGTCCATTCTCGGGGGCGTTCTTGGCGGGCTCGCCCTGGAAGATCACGTGCTTCCTCCAGGCGCCGGCCTCCTTGTCGAACTCGTACCAGGCGATCAGGGAGCCGTCGGTGGCGCCCGGCTCGGTCTCGTGGGCGTAGACGCGCTTGCCGGTGATCAGTTCCTCCTCGCCGTCACCGTCGACGTCGGCCCAGAGTTGGGTGTGGACGGAGGCGACGGACTCGTCGATGGGGGCCTTGGTCCAAGCGGCCTTGCCGTCGTCGCCCTTGGACTGCTTGGCCCAGTAGAGGCCGTAGTCGTGGCCCATGCCCCAGACGAGGTCGGCGAGACCGTCGCCGTCCACGTCGCGGGCGACGATCTGGATGCCGGTGGCGCCCAGGTCCCAGTCGGGATGCCAGGTCCAGGTGTCGTTGGCGGGGTCGGCGGGGGCCTCGAACCAGCCCTTGGGGGTGAGGATGTCGGTGCGGCCGTCGAGGTTGACGTCGCCGGAGCCGACGCCGTGGCCGGCGGCCGCGGTCCCCAGGTCGTGTTTCTTGAACTCGATACCCTTGCCGTCGGCCTTCTTGGCGACCTCGTACCAGACGACGACGTTGGTGGCGTTGGGCAGGAGGTCGGGCACGCCGTCGCCGGAAAGGTCCACGGCGGCCGCGGCCTCGCTGGAGCCCGGTTCGTCGATCCGGCGGTAGGTCCACTCGGCGCCGACTTCGCCGGGGTTCTCGACCCAGCCGACGTCCTTGCCGAAGTAGGAGACGGTCACGAAGTCCATGTCGCCGTCGCCGTCGACGTCCAGGGGCATGACGGCGAAGTCGTTGTAGTACGTCCCTTGCCGCGGGACGTCGCGGATCGCGTGCTTCTTCCAGTCCGGCGCCTGGTACCAGAAGCCTCCCGATACGACGTCGAGCTTGCCGTCGCCGTCGACGTCCATGGCTCCGGCGGCCTCGAACTCGCTTTGGCCGTTGATCGTATGCTGCTTCCACTTCGGTTCGCCGGCGGCGGCCGGCCACGAGAACCCCGCGACCAGCGCGGCGGCGATGAGCGTCCGTTTCATGCGTGTCTCCCTGGCGTCGTCGTCGTTGGGGAAGGGGGGGTCAGACGGTGGGCAGGACCCACGGCTTGCGGTATTCCTTGGTCAGGAACTGGTTGGCGTCGGGGTGGTTGGTGATCTTCTCGGCGGCGGGGTCCCAGACCAGCTTCTCGCCGGTCCAGAGCGAGATGTTGCCCAACTCGCCGATGGTCGAGAGCCGGTGGCCGTACTCGAAGTTGCAGGAGCAGGTCGCGCGGGAGCGGATGGCGTCGATCCATTCGCGGTGGTGTCCCGGCGAGCGGGGGAGGGTCCGGGGGATGGCGGCCTCGTCGATGGTCTTGCCCTTGTCCGGGAAGATCTCGTGGTCGTTGTAGTGGGTGACCAGAGTCCCCTCGGTCCCCTGGAACATCACGCCGGCGGGACGGCCGTCGAAGCCGTGGTCGTTGACGTCGATCTGGCTCCAGGACAGGACGAAGCGGTCGTCCCCCTTCTCGTACTCGTAGGCGACCTCCAGGGTGTCGGGGGTCTCGGCGTCGTCGCCGGATGCGTACCGGCCGCCGGTCGCCGACACGGAGCGGGGGGCGTCGACCTCCATCGCCCAGTGGACCAGGTCGATCAGGTGGCAGCAGAAGTCGGTGAGCATGCCGCCGCCGTAGTCCCAGTAATACCGCCAGTTGAAGGTGAAGCGGTTGGGGTTGAAGGGCCGCTCGGGGGCGGGGCCCAGCCAGAAGTCGTAGTCGCAGCCGGCGGGGGGGGTCGTGTCGGCGGGATGGCCCAGCGACTCGCGCGACGCGGCCATCCAGGCGCGGGTCTTGGTGATCTTCCCCAGGGCGCCGGACTGGACGATCTCCACGACCCGGTGGTAGTTCTCGCCGGCGTGGATCAGGTTCCCCATCTGGGTGACGCGCTTGTGCTTGGCGGCGGCGTTGGCCACGGCGCGACCCTCGGCGACGCGATGGGTGAGCGGCTTCTCGCAGTAGACGTCCTTTTCGGCCTGGCAGGCCATGATCGTGGGGATCGCGTGCCAGTGGTCGGGGGTCGCGATCACGACCGCGTCCACGTCCTTGCGGTCCAGGACCTTGCGGAAATCGCCGTAGACGTCGGGCTTGCCGCCGACCGCCTCCTTGGCGCGGAGGGCGTGAGGCTCGTACACGTCGCAGACCGCCGCGACCCGGACGTCGGGGAACGTCTTGAAGATGTTCAAGAGCCCCGTGCCCATCCCGCCGACGCCGATGAACCCCAAGGTCACCGCCTCGTTCGCCGAGTACGACGGGTCGTTCTCCGGCGGGGCTTCTTGCGCCCTCGCGCCCCGGCCGATCCCCGCCGTCGCGGCCGTGAACGCCGAATACGCCAACAACTCCCGCCTCGTCCAACGTTCCGTCATCGCGGATCCTCCCGGATCGGCCGGCCCTCGCAACCGCTTCGGGACCGGATCTCGAAGCCTTTCCTGCTTCGTACCAGACCCCCGCGCGCTTCACAAGGACCCAGCGATTCCGAATCGTTTCGGACTTGACCGCGAAACCATCGACGCGCGCCGGATGCATGACAAAACGCGGGGCCGTCCGGAGGATCGAACGGTCGACCGCGCCGATCCGCGCTCTTGAGCTGCGGAAAACGAGCTCGACCCCGGGACGGAAAAGGGGTCGGGGGGCGGAAAGGCCCCGGACGCGATCTTGGTCGCGTCCGGGGCCTTCGAGGGTTCCGGCGATCGACTCCGAATCCGCGGGTCAGGCGTACTCGCGGTCGGTGACGATGCCCGGCTGGGGGATGGGGTACTTGCCGTTGGGGAGGGTTTGCAACGGCGCGGCGCTGGTCATGGTCAGTTTGTCGATGTCGGGGGCGAACTCGTGGGGACAGTTGAGGATGTCGTCGTAGGTGACGACCTCGCCGGTGTGGGCGGCCATGCGGCCCATCGAGGTGACGAGGCTGGCCTGGACGCCGCGGTCGACCTCGTTGTAGGGGCTGTCGTTGCGGACGGCCTCGACCAGGTCGTCCCATTCCATCTGGTAGGGGTTGGGCTCGGGCTGGGGGACGGCCCAGATCAGGTCCTTCTTGGAGTTGAGCTTCTGGCCCTTGTAGATGCGGCACCTGGCCGGCGAGTGGGCGGCGGTGGAGAGGACGGCCGAGTTCTTCGAGCCGTGGACGTAGCTGGCGAACTCGGACTTGCAGCCGTCGATGTTGCGGCCGCCGAGGAAGAACTTGGATCCGTCGGGGAAGGTGTACTCGACGGAGTAGATGTCGAAGTTCTGATCGATGCAGTCGTCGCGGTAGGTGCGGGCGCCGGCGGCCTCGGCCTTCACGGGCCAGGCGTCCTTGACCCAGCAGCACTCGTCGATGTTGTGGATCAGGAAGTCGCTGTAGCAGCCGCCGGAGGCCCACATGAAGCCGTGGAACTTGCGGATCTGGTACAGAAGCTCGCTGATGTCGTTGGGCTTCGGCGGCACGAAGGCGACGCCGACCGGGCCGGTCTGGCGGTAGGCGCGGATGGCGACGATGTCGCCGATCTCGCCGTTGCGGATCCGGTCGATCAACTGGGGGCGGGCCCGACAGTGGCGGCACATCAGGCCGACGGCCACCTTCAGGTTCTTGGCCTTGGCCTTCTCGTTGAGCTCCAGCATCCGCTTGGAGGTGGGGCCGTCGACGGTGACGGGCTTCTCCATGAAGACGTTGACGCCCTTCTCGATGGCGTAGGCGTAGTGGACCCAGCGGAAGCCCGGCGGGGTGGCGAAGATGGCGATGTCGCCCGGCTTCAGGCAGTCGATGGCCTTGCGGTAGCCGTCGAAGCCGATGAACCGCCGCTCGGGGGGGACGTCCAGCTGCTTGGAATCGGTGAAGGTCTTCTCCAACTGGGAGTAGCTGCCGCCGAGCCGGTCCTCGAAGACGTCGGCCATGGCGACGAGCTTGATCGGCCCGCTGGTGGTGGACAGGGCGTTCTCGGCGGCGCCGGTGCCCCGGCCGCCGCAGCCGACCAGGGCGACCTGGATCGTGTTCTCCTCGCCGGCGTGGACCAACGGGGCCGCGGCCTGCGTCAACGTCGCCGCGGCGGCGACGGCGCCGCCGGTCTTGAGGAAGTCTCGGCGCGAGGCGCCCGTCGTGGGATCGGTCATTTCGTCGCTCCTGGGGTCTTCGAATCGAAGCGGCCGCGGAAGGGGACGGATCGGTCGAGGAGCGGGACGAGCCGCGACGAGACGCCGGCGCGCGGACGGCCCCCCGTGCAAGATCATGAACGCCCAAACCCTCGGCACGTCTGGATCATAACCCCCTCCTCATCGACCCTCCAAAAGAAATCCAATTTTCAGACGCCTCGAAACCGCGCCCGAGGTCGCCCCGCGGCCGCCCCTCCCCCGCGTCCCCATTCCTGAGACGAAACCGCGCAACCCGGATTTCGCGCTCAAAACCCGTGATCCGACGAGCCTGGAAAGCCGACGAATACACGGGCCGCCGTCGTCGAAAGCCGAACGGGGTCGATCGCGTTTGGCACGACTTGCATGAGAGGAGATCCGGGAGGCCGCTCGATGGGGCCAACCGTCGCCGACGGTGGCGGAATCCCGGTCGAGCCGTAATCCGTCCCGGGGCTGGACGAATCGCGCGACCGTCAATATCATGAAATCATGCAATACGAGGGATTGGCCTCGAAGGGTTTGGGGGATTCGAGTAAGTTGGCCGCCGTCGGTCCCGTCTAGTAGGTCGATGGTTTATGGTGGTTGTGGGGCGGACGAGGTCGCGGGGCGCGGTACCCCCGAATTCGGCGTGGGAGGGTGAGCGTCGTGGCGGGAGGAACCGGGCGGGAACGACGGGCGCATCGGTCGTACAAGCCGGCCGTGGAGGGGATGGAGGCGTTGCGCCTGCTCTCGGGCGCCGCGCACGCCGCGTCCCTGGCCGTCTTTCCGACCGACGCCGGGCCGACGGTCGAGGCGGCGTCGGCGGCGCCGACGCTCGCTCCCTCGCCGGGGTTGACCGCCGAGAGTTGGGACGCGGCGCTTCTGGCCGGCCGCCTGGACGACCTGCTGTCGTCTCGGGAGGAGGCCGGCGTCGCGGTCGCCGATCCGGTCGACGAGCGGGCGATGGCCTCCGGGCTCGACCAGCTCGACCGCTACCTCGTCCGGTCGTGGCAGCGGGCGGGGCTCTCGCCCCAGAGCTACGAGGACGCCTCCCAGGCGGTCTACGCCACCCTGCTTCAGCATCTCGGCCGCGATCGCTTCGACGCCGTGCTCGGCGACGTCGGCCGGGGGGGCGTCAAGGAGGTCTTCTCCAAGGAGACCGCCGAGGGGATGGACTTCTTCCGAGCCGTGGACATGGTCAAGAAACGGATCCAGCGCGAGCGGACCCATCAACCGCTGGACGATCTGACCGCCTCCGTCGACGACTCCGCGTCCCGCGACCGTCTCGACGCGCTCCGGGAGGCGATCGACCGCGAACTCACCCCGCGCGAGGCCCGCCTCATCCAGGACTCCATGATGGGCCGCACCCCCGCGGAGATCGCCGACTCCTGGGGCGTCGCCCCCAAGACCGTCAGCAACGAGAAGACCCGCGTCCTGAACAAGCTCCGCGAGGCGCTTGGGACTCAAGCGGTCTGAGACGTCCGGATCAAGGTTCCCGTGAAGAGCCCGTCACGTCCCGAGTTGATTCTGGCGAGCACGTCCGCCTATCGCCGCGCCCTGCTGGAGCGGCTGGGGGTGGCGTTTCGATGCGAGTCGCCGGCCTTCGACGAGGAGGCGTTTCCGCGCGAGGGCCTCGCCCCGCGCGCGCTGGCGGAGGCGTTGGCGCGAGGCAAGGCCGAGGCGGTCGCCGCGGGGCGGCCGGACGCGGTCGTCGTCGGCTGCGACCAACTCGTCGCGCTGGAGGGTCGGGTCCTGGGCAAGCCCGGCGACGCCGACCGGGCCGTCGACCAGCTTGCGGCGATGTCGGGCCGGACCCACGAACTAATCACGGCGATGGTCGTCCTCGCCCGCGGCCGGCGGTTCGAGCATACGGACGTCTCGCGCCTGACCATGCGCCGGCTCGATCGCGCGGTGTTGGAACGCTACGTCGCGCGGGACCGGCCCGTCGACTGCGCGGGAAGCTACAAGCTGGAGCGGGGGGGGATCGCGCTGTTCGAGCGGATCGAGTCCCAGGACCATACGGCGATCACGGGACTTCCGCTGCTGGCGCTGGTGGGGATTCTGGCGGAGTTGGGCGTCGACGCGCCATGACGCTTCGAGACTCTCGAACGATCACGACGGCGCTCCCGCGACGGTCTCCCCGGCCGGCGTCGCGCCGGCGCCGGGGTCGTTGGCGAGTCGTAGTTCGACCTTTCCGTCGCGAAGGCGAGCGTCGAAGCTCGGTTGCGGTCGGGTCGCCGGGCCGTGGACCACGGCGCCGTCGCTGAGTCGGAAGACCGAATCGTGCCAGGGGCACTGCACGCAACCGTCGCGGACCCAACCTTCCTCAAGCGGCCCGCCGGCGTGGGAGCAGACCGAGCCGATGGCGAGGACCCGTCCGCCTTCCCGGTAGAGCAGCACCCCGGCGCCCTCGACCTCCACGCGCATGGGTCGACCCAGCGGCAGGTCTCGCTCGTCCAGCACGGGGGTCCAGTCCTTGGGCCCGGTGAACCGCTCGCTGTGATCCACGCCGACGCCGTGCTTGTACACGAGCATGCCGCCGAGCCACGCCGACGCCGCGGTCATCGCCAGGGCCGTCCAGCCCAGGGCGCGGCCCCGAGAGTGATTGCCGCGACGGCGCTCGACGATCGACGCGGCGTAGAGGCCGGCGCTGACCCCATTGATCGCCGCGTGCAGGGTCGCCGGCTTGGCCGCCCATTGGGGGAGGCCCGAGAAGTCGGCCAGGCCGGTCAACGCGGTGGCCGCGGCCGACGCCGCGCCGATCTCCGCCAGCCGGTCGCCGGCCCAGGCCGCCTTGGATGAACCGCCGAACTCCGCCATCGCGTCCATCACCCCGCCAACGCACCAGGCGCCGATCGTGATTTCGGTCAGGACGGGGTGCAGGGGATGGCCGAGCCAGGTCCCGTGCAGCGCGTCGGCGACGTAGCGCGCCGGCTCCCCGCCCTGAAGGATCGTTTGATGCAGGGCCGTGGACGCCCGCATCCCCCACTCGCCGACCTCGGGCGTCCGCGCCACCGCCTGTTCGAGTTGGTCCGCCATCTTCCGCCTCCCTCGATGATGAGTCGCCGAATTCGAGTCGCCGATCCACACTCGCGGCGCAACCCGAGCGGGGGCCGCCTTGGATCCCGGCCGCTATTCCTCCGCGTCCTTGGCCCCCTCAAGGGACTTCAGGTAAAGGGTGACCGCGCGGGCGTCCTCGGCGTCGAGGCGGTACTGGGGCATGGGCGGCATGGCCCTCATCTCGTCGGGGTCGAGCCCGGTCGAGAGGAACTTGATCATCCCCTCCTCGCCCCAATCCCCGAGCATTCCGCTCCTGGTGACGTCGGGGGCCTCGTCGGACCAGATGTCGTCCTCGTCGACGGGTTTGGTGGTCAGGGGCGCTCCCTGGAGCATCCGCGTCTTGTCGGGCTTGTCGTCGTCGTTCCTGGGGGTGTGGCAGTCGACGCACATGGCCACCTTGGTGACCAGGTATTCGCCGCGCTTGACCAGGGCGGCGTCGTCCTGGCCTTCCTTGGCGGTCGTCGCGGCCTCCTGACCGGCGCGGGCGCGCCACGCCCCGGCCGCGGCGAGGGCGACGAGGACGGCCATGACATGCCGAAATCGAAATCGCATGACGGACTCCGTATGCCGGGAGGATGCGAGGCACGCGCGTCTCGACGGGTCGCGCCCGTCTTGACGATAGCAATTCGCGTTCCCTGGCTGGCGGGAGTCCGGGTCGGAGGGGGATTTCGACGTCTCGACGCGGACCCTGGAGGAGCGCGCGAGTTCGATTCGGCGGGGGTTTGGGGGCGGGGCGTTGTCAGAGTTCGTCGGCGTGACGACTGGCGGGGCGGGGCTCGATCCCCAGGATCTTCTCGATGGAGCGGACCAGCTTCTCCATCGCGAACGGCTTGCGGATGTAGTCGCGCACGCCCAGCATCTCGGCGTAGGCGCGGTGGCGGCTCCCCTCGTTGCCGGTGATCATGATGGTGGGGATCAGCCCGCCGGGGCGGCTGCGGAGCTTCTCCAGGACGAGGAAGCCGCTTTTCTTCGGCATCATCATGTCCAGGATCAACAGGTCCGGATTCTCGCGCTCGGCGACCATCAGCCCGGAGTTGCCGTCGCGGGCGACGAGGACGCGGAAGCCCCGGTTCTCGAGGATCGTCCGCATCGACTCGACGATCTCGTGATCGTCGTCGACCAGAAGGATGGTACGCTGCTGTGGATTCATGGCGATGGCGTCCCGGCTCCGTCGATCAATGCCCGCGCGTGAGGATCACGGCCAGGGCGAGGGTTTCAGTTTATCCCGCCGTCGGAGGGTCGGCAAGTGGCGGACGACCGCCGGGTGTGGCTCTCGATCCTGGAGATCCAGTCGGAAACGATCTTCCCCCCTCGCGGGGGAAGACAGATCGCGAAGCGATCAGATGAGGGGGACGACGCGCGAGGCGACCGTTGGAATTCGCCGCCCCCCGACCGACCGGCTTGGACACGCAACGGCCGTTCGTCACGTCCTCCCCCTCATCCCGCCCTTCGGGCCACCTTCCCGCGCGAGGGGGGAAGGCCGTTGGATCCCGACGGCGTCTTCAAGAAAATCCAGAATCGAGAGCTACCCCCACGACCGCCCGATGAAGCGAGACGGGTCACGCGCCGACGGCGGCGACCGTCGCCGGAGCGGCCGCGGAGGCGGGGACGTCGGCGACGAGGAAGTCCTTGATCTCCAACTGGACGCTTCGATAACCGTTCCACTCGTTGATCGAGGGGCTGAAGACGGCGTCGAGCTCGGCGTCGTGGGCCAGGCCCTTCCCCTTCTCGGCCAGGCCCCAGGCGATCGCCTTGACGACGGCGTTCCCCTGGCCGAGCTTGAGTTGAAGGTGTTTTTGATCCGCGCCCACGACGCGGGGCTCGCCGACGACCCGCGCCCGGCTGGCGAGGAAGACCGGCCGAGGGTTCCCCATCCCGTGCGGCTCCAGCTTCTCCAACTCCTCGACCGTCCGTAAATCGAGCGTGGCGAGCGGCACCTCGGCGTCGATGTTCAACACGCGCTCGCGCAGTTCGGGCGTCATCAGGCCGCGACAGCGGGCGTCGAAGCGTTCGGCGAAGACGGGGAAGTGGTCCGCGCTCATGCGGACGCCGGCCGCCGCCGAGTGGCCGCCGAAACCGATCAAGCCCTCGGAACACTGGTGGATCGCGTCGTAGAGGTTGAAGCCCGGGATCGAGCGGCCCGACCCCTGCGCGAACTCCTCGCCGAAGGCGACTAGGATCGTCGGCCGGTGGTAGGTCTCCACCATTCGGCTGGCGACGATCCCGATGACGCCCGGATGCCACCCCTGGCGACCCAGCACGATCGCGCCGCGGTCGTTCAGGCCGCCTTCGGATCGGATTTGCTCGGTCGCCTGGCGGAAGATCTCGCGCTCGACTTCCTGGCGGCGGCGGTTGACCTCGTCCAACTCGTCGGCGATCCGCTCGGCGAGGGTCGCGTCGTCGGTGGTGAGCATCTCGACGGCCCGCATCGCTCGTTCCAGCCGGCCGGCGGCGTTGATCCGAGGCGCGAGGCCGAAGCCGATGTTCCCGGCGGTGAGCTTCCGCTTGTCGAGACACTTGGCGACCCGCATCAACGCCTTCATCCCGACCGTCGGCGCGCCGTGGACTCCGGCGAGGCCGTGGCGGACCAGGATCCGGTTCTCCTCGCGCAGGGGAACGACGTCGGCGACGGTCGCCATCGCCACCAGGCCCAGCGATTGGACCAGGTAATCCCGCAAATGCGGCGACGCCTTCTTGCCGTCACCGAATCCCTTGCAGACTTGCCAGGCCAGCTTGAACGCCACCGCCGCGCCGCAAAGGTCGCCGAACGGGTACGACCCGCCAGGCAGCCGGGGATGCACCAGGACGTCGGCCGCGGGCAACTCCGAGCCGATGGTGTGATGGTCGGTGACGACGAACTCCAGGCCCAGCTCGCGCGCCAGCAGCGCCTCGGCCACCGCGGAGATGCCGCAGTCCACGGTGACGACGAGCGCTCCGGGGTGGTCGGCGGCGATCTTGCGGAGGGCTTCCGGGTTGACGCCGTACCCTTCCTGGACGCGGTGGGGGATGTAGTAGTCGACGCGCTTCGCCCCGGCCAGCTTGAGCGCCGCCCAAAGCACGCTGACGCCGCAGACGCCGTCGACGTCGTAATCGCCGTAGATGACGATCGATCGGTCCCGGCGGATCGCGGCGACGAGGCGGTCGGCGGCGTCGACGACGCCGGGAATGCCCTCGGGGTCGTTGAGGCCGTTCAGGCGGGCGTCGAGGAACGCGCGGGCCGAGGCGGCGTCGGTCACCCCTCGGTTGAGCAGGACGTGCGCCGCCAGGGGCGAGATCCCCGCGCCCCGGCTGAGTTCGGCGATCCGGTCGCGATCGAAGGGTTGGACTCGCCACCGCGTCGCCATGCTCGCGCTCCTTCCCCCTCGATACGGCCATCACCCCTCGCGAACCTGAAACGAGTATACACCATGGCGGAGGTGGACGGGACGAAGGGCGTCAGAACCACCCTCGCCGCCGCGCCAGGACGAGCATCGCCACGGGGGAGAGGGCCATCAGGGCGAGCGTCCCCCAGAAGAGGGCCTGTTTCGGCAACGACGATTCGAATGCCAGGGTCGGGCCGAAGAAGTTCATGCCGAAGAAGCCGGTCAGGAACGACATGGGCATGAACATGACCGTGACCATGGTCAGGGCCTTCATGATTTCGTTGGTGCGGTTCGACACGACCGACAGGTAGGTGTCGAGCGTGCCGGCGATCAGGTCGCGGAGGCCCTCGGAGACGTCGTGGATCCGGACGATGTGGTCGTAGACGTCGCGGAAGTAGACCCGATTCTTCTCGTGAACCACCTTGAACGGGTCGCGGGCCAGCCGGTTCAGAACGTCGCGCTGGGGACCGAAGGTGCGGTGGAGCTTGATGGCCGCGCGCTTGATCCCGAAGATCGACGTCAGGCCGTGGCGCGCGCGGCCGGACATCACGGCGTTTTGCACCCGGTCGATCCGCTCGTCCAGGTCGTCGATCGCCTCCAGCGATTGATCGATGGAGCGATCGAGAAATCGAAAGAGCAGGTGGTCGGCGCCGTCGCGCATCCGTTCGCGCGGGTCTTCCTTGATGGCCTCGCGGCCTTCCGAAAGGAAATCCAGGGGCGCCTGATGGTAGGTCACCAGGTAATTGACCCCCAGGAAGACGTCGACCTCCTGAAGCGCGAGGTCGCCGGAGGTCGGATCGATCCGATAGGCGTGAAAGACGATGTAGAGGTAATCCTCCCAGTCGTCGATCCGGGGGACGTGCGACTCGCGGAGGGCGTCGTCGACCGCCAGGGCGTGAAAGCCGAAGACGTCGCGCAACAACTCCTCGGCGCGGCGGCTGGGCTGGTCGGGAGCGTCCTCGACGTCGACCCAGAGGATCCCTTTCGCGTCCTGGATCGCCTCCGGGATTCGCTCCACGGGCCAGTCCAGGTGCATCTCGCCGCCGCCGTCGCGGAAGATGGCGACGACCTTGCAGTCGGCGGGCTCGGAATCCGTCGTCATGGCCGGCCTTCCTTGATCCGCTGGTGGCGGATCAACTCCTCGACGATCTCGATGGTCATCGGCGGGCCGGGAGGCGATTGCGTCGTCCGCCGGATGGGCGAGTTGTTGCGGAACACCCAGTAGGGCGCCGAGACGCCCAGCGGAACGTCGACCAGCCGAACCGCCAGCTCGCCGACGGGGGCGCGATCGAACCGGAACGAGCCGTCGGGGCCGATCCGGGCCGAGGTCAAATCGCCGAGCGTACCGTCGATCGGCATCAACTCGACCCAGCCGCGATCGACCGGACGCCCCGAGTACGAGACGACTCCCTCGGCCGTCGTGTGGGGGATGGCTTCCGGCCCCCATTCCTCGGAGCAACCGACGAGGGCGAGGCAGCCGGCGAGGGCCGCCGCGGCGCGCGCGCGATTGGGCCGGGACCGCCGCATCGGCTCATCCTCCCTCGAATTCGAACCGCGCGCGCAGCGACCGCGCGGCCCTCAGCGCCGCCAGGGCGTCGGGATCGTCCGGTTCGCCCCGGAAGCGACGACCGCCGACGGCTTCCCGTCCGACGTGGGGGACGCTCGCGGCGGAGGCGATCAGGAGGCGTCCGCCCGTCTGCCGCTCGCCGATCATCGGCCCGACGGCTCCCAACAGGACGAGGTCGCCGCCGGACATCCCCAGCCCGGCGCGTGGGCCGACGGCGTCGGTCGCGACGACCGTCGCTCCCGCCAGGCGGCGGCCGACCGCGGTCCCCGAGGGCCCCAGGAGCAGCAAGGTCCCCGCGCGCGCCTCCGCGCCGGCGCCGTCGCCGGAGCGGCCGCGGCAGACGACGACGACGCCGGGCGCGTCCAGGCCGAAAGCCAGTTCGGGGCCGGCGTCGCCTTCGAGTTCGATCACGGCGCGCCAGGGGCCGGAGAGCCCCGCCAGGAGCAGGCGGCGGCCGTCCACCCCTTCAAGCCGGACGCGATCCGCGCCGGCGTCGAGGCGACGGACGACCGCGGCGTTGATCCGGTGGTAGTCGCGCAGCTCGATGACCGGGATCGCGGCGTCGGCGGCGGTCGGGTCGTCACGAACCACGGCGGCCGCTCGTCTCGGCCTTGGGCGCCGGCGCCGTCGCGTCGGCCTGCTTGGCCGGTTCCGTGGCGGCCGGGACGGGGAGGCTCGGGCCGTTGGGGAACAGCAGGACGTCGGCCGGGACGCTCTTGTCGAGGAACGCCTTGAAGGCGTCCACCTTGGCGCGCAGGTCCTCGCGAAGCGCCGGGATCTGGCCGGCGGGCGCCCCGGCGAGGGCCGCCGCCGCCTTGGCCGGCGGCTGCAGGGCGTCGAAGTACTTCTGGATCTCGGTCTTCACCGCGCCGCTCGTGGCGTTGAGCAGGCCGCTTTCGCGTTGTCCCTCTTGACCCTGGAACGCCTGGAAGAGCGGGCCGACCAGCACGGTGGTCAAGTCTTGCGCCCGCAGCGGGTTCTCGGAGTGGACCTCGGAGATCTTGTCGAGCATCGCCGCGGCCAGCCGGGCCGCGGCGTAACCGACGACGACCTGGTTGTACCTGGGGACCGCGGTGCCGATCTGCATCATCCCCAGCGCCAGGGCGGCCTCGGAACGCACGTTGAACGCCAGCGATTCGTCGGTCAAATACTGGAAGGCCGCCGAGGCCATGTCGGCCGATCTGGGCGACGCCGGCAGGAAGCCCTGCCGCAGGGCCGCGAGCGCCTCCAGGCCGCGGAACTGGACCCACGCCGGCCAGCTCTTCCCCTTGAGCAGCTCGTCGCCGATCACCTTGGCCGCGTCGGCCTCCTGCGAGGCCGACAGGCGGTTGGCCAACTGCTTGATGTTCGTCACCCCCCGAAACGCCCAGAGCTTCACCCAGTACGTCTGCGACGGGTTCTTGATCTCGTCCAGGAGCGTCTTGAGGGCGTCCGGGTTGGCGCTTTGCGCCAGCACGATCATCGCCTGGATCCGCGGGATGAAGTGGTGCTTGAACAGCGGCGGCAGCTTCTGAAGCAATATCTGATCGTACTTGACCTGGAAGTTGACGTTCTTGGCGCTTCGAGAGGCGAAGACCGCCTCCAGCAGGTTCATGGTCGCCGACTGGACCGCGGTGACGACGGCCGAGTTCTTCTCGCCGGCGGGGTCCATCGCGGCCTGGATGTTTCGCGGGCTGGACATCTGCGCGACCATCGCCGCGACGACGTTGTTGATCAGCGAGTCGTTGACCGGCGCCAGCGGGCTGGCCGCCATCGCCTTGAACTGGTTGATCGTCTGGGCGGAGACCGGATTGGCGCGGACCTCCTGGAACTTGGAGGGGTCGCGAATCCCCTCGACGTTGGGATCCCGATAGACCGTCAGCGTCGCCGCCTTGTGCGACTCCGAGGGGTCCACGGCTTCCTGGGGAGCCTCGTCCTCGGCCGGCGCCTGGGCGTCCTTCGTCGGCTCGACGCTCTTCGCCGGGGCTTGCCAGGCGAGGGCCGGCGTCGCGCCGGGACCGTGACCGGCCCACGCCCACGCCAGCAGGGCGGCCGCGCCGACCCGGACGAGCCCCGCGGAAGGCGCGATTCGACTCGCCGCGATGGACGACTTGCTCATGTTCGGCAGACCTCGTGTTAGGCCGCGAGGGATGTGGGCTCGGCGACGGGTGATCGGCTCGCGCTCGAATCGGCCGACGTCGCGGCGACGCGACGGCGGCTCGGGGATGCTGGAAACGACCGACGCGCGCCCCCCGAGGGGCCTCGTCGTCGCCGTCTCGTCTTCGTCCGGCTTCCGAAACCTCCAGCGATGGAGTACGAATTTCAACCTACCCCGCGCCCCGCCGGCTGTCAAGCGACCCCCCGCCCTCGCGGGTCGGGTTGAGCCGAACCGCCCCGCGCCCTAGAATCGTGGGTCGCCCCGTCGCCGAGTCGTCCCGCCCCGCCGCCGCGGAGGCGCCAGAGGTCCGGATCCGAGCCATGCTTAAGCGCCGCTATCTCTTCCCCAACGTGATCGAGATGAACCACCAGGCCCGCCGCCGCCTGGGGGTGAACGTCTATCTCATCGACGGGGGCGAGGACGAATACGTCCTGATCGACATCGGCTTCCTGGAGGACGCCGCCGCCGTCCTCCAACTCATCCGGGACATGGGGTACGGCTTCTCGGCCTGCAAGATGGTGATCGCCACCCACGCCGACGTCGACCACGCCCAGGGCCTCGCCCGCGCCCGCGACGTCCTCAAGTGTCCGATCGCCGCGCATCCCCACAGCATCCCGGCGATCGAATCGGGCGACGAACTGTTCACCTTCGCCCGGATCGACCCCCAGGGGATCCGCATCCCGATGCCCAAGTGCAAGGTCGACGTGGCGGTCGACGAGGGGACGAAGATCCAGATCGGCGACCGCGTCCTGGAGGTCTGGAGCACGCCGGGCCACGCCGCGGGCCAGCTCGCGTTCAAGATGGACGAGCTGCTCTTTTGCGGCGACAACGTCTTCCGCGACGGCTGCGTCGGGGCCATCGACGCCCACCACGGCTCCAACATCCCCGACTACATCGCCAGCCTCAAGCGGATCCGCGACTCCGACGCCGAGTTCCTTCTCCCCTCCCACGGCCCGATCTTCCGCAAGGACGACGCGATGCTCTCCCGCGTCATCGACCGCCTCGAAGGCTACCAGCACATGTCCGACTTCGGCACCTGCGCCATCGACTGGCCCTTGATGGACGCCTGGGAGGACGAACTGACCCGCGACGACCTGGGGTTCTAAGAGTCTGTCCCATAAGTGGTAAAAGACGACCATCACGGTCTTCCCCCCTCGCGGGGGAAGACAGACCGCGAAGCGGCCGGATGAGGGGGACGACGCGACCGGAAGCCGTCGAAACGCCGAAAGCCGCCCCAGGCGGTTCGGGATCGCGACGGCCTTCTTGCTCGTCCCCCCTCATCCGGCCCTTCGGGCCACCTTCCCCCGCGAGGGGGGAAGGCCGTTCCGTCGGCCGCGACGCCCTTATGGGACAGACTCTCAGCCGCCGACGCGCTCAGGCCGGATCGGTCGCCGTCGCGACCCCGACGCAACAGCCGGCGGCGACCGCCGCCGCGGTCAGGAACCGGGCGGTGGCCGACGCCGCGGTGGGGTCCGCGGTTCCGTCGATCGGCAGCAGGTAGCCGCCGGCGAACTGGCCCGCGACGGCCCCCAGCGCCCCGCCGAGGGCGCCGCCGATCATCCACTTCACGCGACGACTCGCGCCGCCTCCCGCGCCGACCCCAGCCGCCAACCCCGCCGCCGCGCCGATCGCCGCGGCGATCGCGGCGTGGAAGAGAAGCGCGGGGACCAGGTCGTCCACGAACGATTCGACCTTGCCCGTGTAATACCAGGTCGCCGGGTAGGCGACCGCCCCCGCCGCGATCCCGCCGAGGACGGCCCCGGCGACCGCCCCCTTGACCGCCGCCGATCGCGGCCGGCCGACCAACCCCCCGGCCGCCCCCAGGGCCAGGCCCAGCAGCGCGCCCAGGGCGATCCGGTCGCGAGTGGTCGTGACGACCACGGCCTTGCGCTCGGTCGCGGGGGTCGTCCCCATGTGCTTGACGCCCATCGTCACCATCGGCACCTCTCGCGCCGGCCGGCGCACGAGGCCCGTCTCTCCGATTCGCCACGCCAGGACCGCGGCGAGCAGTCCGACCGCGACGATGAGGACGCGAAGCCCGAGCGTCGACGCCTTCGGGACGGCGGGAGAGGTGAGCGCTTCGTCGCGGTTCGGATCGTGCATCAGTGGACCTGTTCGTGGGTGAGGACGGGCGAGGGCGGCGCCGATTCGGCGCGCCGGCCCCAGGGGCCCGGCAGCGGCGAGGGCGCGGGATCGCCCTCGCGAAGACGGTAGCCGCGGCGGGCCTCCAGCGGGCCGTAACGGTCGACCCGCCCGGACGGCCACTGAACTTCCACCACGTCGACCCGCTCCGCGGCGCCGACTCCGAAGTGAAGCCGGGGATCGGACGCGGAGACGAAGCCGCCGCCACCCGTTCGCCAGGCGCGAAGGCTCCGACCGCCGACGGTGACGGTCGCCACGGCGCCGATCGCGTCGCGGTTGGAGGCGGTCCCCTCCAGCAAGAGGGTCAGGCCGCCGCCGCGCTCCCAGCGGTTGTGGAAGTAGACCATGGGGGACTTCTGCGCCACCATCAAGAGGTCGACGCGGCCGTCGTTGTCGAGATCGCCGGTGGCCAGTCCGCGCGCGACGCGGGGGACGTTCCAGGGGGCGCCGGCGGCCCCGACGGCGTCGGCGAGGCGGCCGTCGGGGCCCTGGATCATCAGCAGGGCGGGCATGTCGTAGGGATAGTCGGGGCGGTCGTCGTTGACGTGGCCGTTGGCCGCGGCCAGGTCGAGGCGGCCGTCGTTGTCGGCGTCGAACAGGCAGACGCCGAAGCCGAGCAGGAACCGGGTCGGGCCGGTCAGGTTGATCGCCGCGCCCTGGTCGGCGAACGCGCCGCCGCCGAGGTTGCGGAAGTAGGTGGTCGATTCGCCGTAGAAGTTGGTCACCAGCAGGTCGGGGCGGCCGTCGCCGTCGACGTCGCCGCAGGCGGTCCCCATGCCGGCCTGGTACGCGCCGGTGGCGTTGCAGGCGACCCCGGACTCGAGCGCCACCTCCTCGAACTTCATGCCGCCGAGGTTGCGCCAGAGGAAGTTGGCGGTGGTGTCGTTGGCGACGAATATGTCGATCAGGCCGTCGCCGTCGACGTCGGCGGTGGTGACGCCCAGGCCGCGGCCCCAGGTCTCCAGGACGCCCGCCTCCTCGGTGACGTCGACGAACCGACCGCCGTCGTTGCGGAACAGGTGGTCGGCGAGCGGCGAGAAGGCGCGCGGGGTGCAGTAGTTGTAGCGTTGTTCGGGCTCGGAGAGTTCCGCGGTCTTGGAGACGGTCACGCGGGGGCAGAGGGTGGGATCCTCGGCGTCCCATTCGAGGTAGTGGGCGACGTAGAGGTCCAGGTCGCCGTCGCCGTCGAAATCGGCGAAGGCGGCGGAGGTGGGCCAGTCGCGGTCGCCGTCGAGGCCGTAAGCGGCGGTGACGTCCTCGAACGTCCCGTCGCCCTTGTTGCGGTAGAGGGCGTAGGACCGCCAACGGGTGATGAAGAGGTCGGGACGGCCGTCGGCATCGACGTCCCCCACGGCGACGCCGTGGCCGTAGCCGCGGGGCATGGCGGCGATTCCGGAGCGTTCGGTGACGTCCTCGAAGGTCCCGTCGCCGCGGTTGCGGAACAGGCGGTCGCCGTCGTGGGGCCGGGACGGGTCGGGGGGGAACGCGCCCCCCTGGACGACGTAAACGTCCATCCAGTCGTCGCCGTCGTAGTCCAGGACGCCGACGCCGCCGTGGGTCGTCTCGGGGATCTGGCGGCGGGGGGAGCGACCGTTGTCGTAGACGAACCCGAGCCCGACGGCCGCGGCGTCGTCCTGGAACCGGGGAGGGGGGCCTAGCCGCGCCTCGTCCCAGCCGGACGTCGGATTGACGGCCGCGACGCTCGCCGGGTCGTCGTCGGCGGGCGACGCCGGGGCGAACAGGTCGGCGAGCGTGCCGGCGGGGGGCGCCTCGGGGGCGGGGGGCTTGCGGCCAAGCTCGGCCAGGGCGCGGGCGGCGGACGGGTCGGTGGGGACGAAGGCCTCCCGCAAGAGCCACCAACCGCGGGCCTCGAACGTACGGCCCAGCGTCTGGGCGAGCCGGGCGAGTTCGGGGAAGCCGGCGGGGGTCGGCGGCTCGTCCAGGGCGAGTTGGTAGCGGTCCTTGGCGGCGTCGCACGCGGCCTTCCGCTGGCGAAGCTCGCGCGCCCGTTCCGCGTCGCCCGCCTCGGCGGCGAGGACCGCCAGGCGGTCGAGGGTCGGGATGTCGCCGGGGGCCTTCTCGATCAGCCGCTCCAGCGCCGCGCGTTCGGCGGCGGGGTCGCCCTGGAGGCGCGCCAGCCAGGCCTGGACGTCGAGCCGCGCCGCTTCGCTGAAGAAGGAGGCGGGGAGGCGCGGGAGGCAGGCGCGGGCGGTTTCCAGGTCGTCGCGAAGCCGGGCCAGGTCGAGGCGGGCGCGCCAGACGGCCGGGTCGTCGGGGCGGACCTCCAGGCAACGCTTCAAAAGGGCCTCGGCCTCGGCGAGCCGGCCGGTCTGGGAGGCGATGGACGCCCGGGCCAGCCAGACGCGGTCGTCGTCGGGGGCCTTGGCGGCGGCGGCCTCGACTTCCGAGCGCACGACGTCGACGAGGGTCGGGGCGTGCTCGGCCTTGTAGCGGTCGCGGAGGTCGCCGGCCGGGTCGGTGGTGTCACTCCAGGCGTTTTCGATCAGCCGGACGACTTCCGACCGCCGCCCCTGCCAGAAGTAGAGTTGGCCCAGCGTCCGGCGCGCCTCGACGCGGGCGTCGCCGGTGGGGACGCCCGCCAGCAGCGATTCCAGAAGCGCCTCGGCGTCGGCGAATCGGCCCAGGTCGCCGGCCAGGACGCGGGCGCGGGCCAGGCCGATCCGAGCGGCCCAATCAGGGTCGGTCGGCGTCGCGGCCCAGGTCTCAAGCGCTTTTTCGACCTCGCCCGCGGCGTGTTCGCAGGCCCCTAGACGATAGCCGACCTCGGCGTCGGCGGCGCGGGAGGCGCGCAGATCGTCGAGGATCCGCCGCGCCTCGGGGAAGCTCCCCTCGTCCATCAAGGCGCGGGCCTGGACCAGCGCGGCGGCGAAGCGGCGCTCGGTCACGACCCTGACGCCCACCGCGGCCGTCGCCAGGACCGCCACGGCCAGCCAGACGATCCCTCGCCGACCGCGGGGCATGGCGGCTTCTCCTCTGGGAACGGATCGGCCGACGGCCCGCGACGCGTCGCGAACCGTCGGCGCCGGTTCACTCGTTCGGCGTCGCGTCGCCGGGCGCGGGGGCCGCGGCGGCCTTGGACTTGCTCGACTTCTGGTTCTTCTTGTTCAAGCCGGCGGTGGCTTCCTTCATCATCTCGGAGGACTTCTTGAGGAAATCCTCGTCGACCTGATCCGGCGTGGCCGCGGCGTTGGGCTGGTCCTCGCCGTCGCATCCGGCGGCGAAGCCGGCGAGCGCGCCGCACAGCATCAGGGCCCCGAATCGTCGCATGTGTACCCAGGTCCTTTCCAGAGAGGTTCCGCCGCCCGGCGGGGCCGAGCGGCTTTCGATCACGACGGAGGCCGCGGCCGCGGCCGCGCCAACGTCAATCAGTAGGAGTCGGAGCTGATGACCTCGCCCTGGTTGCGGGTGCCGAGCGCCCACCAGGTCTGGGGCGAGATCGAGTCCTTGATGAACTTCACCGAGCCGTCGAGCATCACCACGTTGACGCCCCCGGAGTGGTTGCTGGTGGCCGTGATCGCGTCGTTGAACCCGCCCGGGGCGGAGCCGTTGGCCGCGATGCACGACACGCCGTTGGGGGTCATGACGTGGGAGTAGGCGTTGAAGTGGAGCGTGCCGACGTGGCTTCCGTTCCAACACGCGCCGGTCCACTGGGTGGGATTGCTCGGGACCGTGGTCGCCGGCAGCGACTTGCAGCTCTGGAGGAACGCCAGCGCGTCGGCACCGCCGGTCGCCGTGTCGATCCCCATGCTCACGCCCACGTTGAACGTGGCCCGCTTGCCGTTTTGCGAGCCGGGCAGCGCCGAGGCGATATAGCCGGCCAGCCCGATCAGCTTCTCGCTGACCAGCGCGGTGTTGCTGGTGCCGTCGGTGACCCCCTCGAACCCGAACGTCCCGATGTTGGCGGTCTGCACCGCCGCGCCGCCATTGACGTAGCCCGGCGAGTTGCCCGGATCGTTGCGGAAGGGCACGATGGCGCCGCTCCAGGAGGCCATCGCGCAGGGGCCGCCGAAGTTGGCGTGGTAATTCGTGAAGGTCCTGGCGATCCAGGGGCCCGACTTCAGACTCTCCGACGGGCATACGTACGCGGAGATCCTCATCTGGCTGAGGGTGTTGGCGTTCGGCACGTCCTGGGCGCCGAAGGAGTAGTTCGCCGCGTTGAACAGCGGCTGCTGCTCCATGTACCCCAGGATGCCGACCATCCAACCCAGGGGCCACGCGCCGTTCTCGGGCGGAGCGTTGCCGTTGCTGCCGAAACTGGCGAACAGCGGCGGCAAGGCGTTGATGGACGAGTGGTAGTTGTGGACCGCCAACCCGATCTGCTTGAGGTTGTTGACGCACTGCGCGCGCCGCGCGGCCTCGCGGGCCGCCTGCACGGCCGGAAGTAAAAGGGCGATGAGCACCGCGATGATCGCGATGACCACCAACAGCTCGATCAGCGTGAAGCCTGATCGACGAGACGACCGAACCTTCATGCAACCTACTCCCGCCCGTCGCGAAGATCCGCGACGAGCCCATGTGGGGCGAGACGATGACATGCGCGGCTGCTACCGTAACGACTCGTTACGCCCGAATCGGGTCGGAGCCGCCAACATTCCCGCCGTCGAGGCGGGCCCGGCGGCGTAGGCAGAGTATAGATCGCCCGTCCCACGATGGACAACCAAAAAATCAACTACTAACCACTAAGGAGCTAATGAACCATCGGCCTGAAACGGATCGGGCACGCGGAAGGCGCGTCGTCCCGGAGCCGCGGCCGTCGCCCGGTTTCGCCAGGCGACGGCGCTCGCGAGGACGAGAGCGGCGGCCTGGGATCAGTAGGAGTCGGCGCTGATGACCTCGCCCTGGTTGCGGGAACCGAGCGCCCACCAGGTCTGGGGCGAGATCGAGTCCTTGACGAACTTCACCGAGCCGTCGAGCATCACCACGTTGACGCCCCCGGAGTGGTTGCTGGTCGCCGTGATCGCGTCGTTGTACGCGCCCGGCGGGGAGCCGTTGGTCGCGATGCATGAGACGCCGTTGGGGGTCATGACGTGGGAGTAGGCGTTGAAGTGGAACGTGCCGGCGTGGCTGCCGGTCCAACACGCGCCGGTCCACTGGGTGGGATTGTACGGCGTCGTGGTCGCCGGCAGCGACTTGCAGCTCTGGAGGAACGCCAGCGCGTCGGCCCCGCCGGTCGCCGTGTCCGCCCCCATCGCGATGCCCAGTTGGAACGCGACCCGCTTGCCATTGGTCGAGCCCGGCAGCGCCGAGGCGACGTACCCGTTGAGGCCGACCAGCTTCTCGCTGACGAGCGCCGTGTTGCTGGTGCCGTCGGTAACCGCCTCGAACCCGAACGTCCCGACGTTGGCCGTCTGCGCGGCTTGGCTTGAGCCTGGGCGCGGGGGGTCGCCTGGGTCGTTGCGGAAGGGCACAACGACGCCGCTCCAGGAGGCGATCGCGCAGGGCCCGCCGATGTTGGCGTGATAGTTGGTGAACGACGTGGCGATCCACGGTCCCGACTTCATGCTCTCCGACGGGCAGATGAAGGACGAGATCTTAAGCGCGCTCAGGGTGCTGACGTTTTGGGCGTCCTGGGCGCCGAATGAGTAGTTCGCCGCGTTGAACAGCGGCTGCTGCTCCATGTACCCCAGGATGCTCACCATCCAGCCCAGGGGCCAGGGGCCGTAACTGCCGACCGGGCCGTTCGGCCCCGCGCCGAAGCTCGTGTACACGGGCGGCAAGGCGTTGTTGGTCGAGTGGTAGTTGTGGAACGCCAGGCCGATCTGCTTGAGGTTGTTGACGCACTGCGCGCGGCGAGCGGCCTCGCGGGCCGCCTGCACGGCCGGAAGTAAAAGGGCGATGAGCACCGCGATGATCGCGATGACCACCAGCAGCTCGATCAGCGTGAAGCCTGATCGAGGAAGAGACCGAGTCTTCATGAACCCACTCCTTCAACGCCGCGGGAATCCGCGTTGGAACCACATGGGGATGACACGATGAGATGCGAGACCGCCGCCGAGAGGTCCGCCGACGCGGACCCATTGGCGCCACGCGGGCTCGACCGCCCCGACCCCAGACAAGGTTCGACCCGCGCCACTTGAGTCGACGTCGTACCGATTGGTCGAGCTGTGGCCCGGCGAGGTCGGCACGATTATAGGTCGCCCTTATTCCAGGGTACAACAAAAAAACCAACAATCGAATTTTAATTGATTCGTTGATGGCCGGGATCGCGGCGCGACGTAAAGCATGACGGCCGAGGACGCGGCGTCGGCGCTTTCGCCGGGATCCGGGTTGTGCGAATCCGGGACGGCGGCTATGGTTCCTCCCCGTCGTTCGACGCCAATTCGGGCCAGGGAGGGCCGGTCGCGTGAAACGCCCGCGGGGACTTTCGACGGACCACTGGCGCCGCCTCTTTCGAGGCGGCCCTCGCAAGGCGGCGCCCGCGCGGGGGCCGGGGCCTCACGTCGTCGCGACCGCCGCGACGGATCGGCCGGCCCATCACGATCGCGAGGAGCCCCGCGACAAGCTCCGCGCCACCCTGGAGCGCTGGGCGCGGCTGAACGCGCCGTTGCCGGAACAACTGATCCGGCGCGGCCTGGTCGCGATCCACGCCACCCGCGAGACGCTCGGCGAGGCCGTCCGGTTCGGCGAGGCCGGTCGTCGCGCTACTCGCATTCATGAGTCAACGAATTTTACGGTCGACGTCGTCTGCTGGCGGTCGGGGCGGCTGGGGCCGATCCACGACCGTGGCGACTCGGCGCTGGGGCTTCTGGTGGTGGAGGGGACGGCCACGGAGATCCTCTTCGAGGAGGCCCCCTGCGGCTTGCTGGCCCCGTCGCGGTCGCACGTCGTCCCCCGCGGGACCGTCTCGGTCGCGCGTCGCGGCGAGGTCCGCGCCGTCGCCAACCTCCAGGCCCCCGGCGTCGACCTGATCGGGCTCCTCGTCGCCTCCCCCCCCGTCCGGGACGCGCGCCGCCGCGGCCTGCGCGACACGGTCCTCGCCGGGCTGGACGAGGTGGCGTGAGATCCGCCGCCCCGCGAAGTGTCCTTGCCGGGTCGGGGCGATTCGCTTATGGTTCCCGGTCGATCGGCGCGCCGGCCTGGACGGTCGGAGGAGGGCGGGGCCCTCGGGCGCTCGGGAGGGATTCCGAATGAAATGCCGCTGGTTCCGCCGGCTCTTGTTGGTCCCGATCGGGATCGTCACGGCGCCGGCGCTGTTCTGGTGCCTGATCGTCCTCGTCGCCCCCACCGACTGGGCGCGCAAGCACGTCGCCGCGGCGCTGGAGCGGTCCAGCGGGCGTTCGGTGGACCTGGATTCGCTCTCGGTCTGCTTCACGGGCGGCGTCGACCTGACGAACCTTCGGATCGGCGCGCCCGGCAATCACGACGATCCCTGGCTGATCGCCGAGAAGCTCCATCTGGACGTCGGCGCCTGGGGGATCCTTCGCGGCCGGTTCGACGCCACCGCGATGGACGTCGACGGCCTGGACCTGCGCGTCCGCCGTCGCGGCGACGGCACGTTCGAGCTGGCCGACCTGGTCCACGCCGAGCGAACCGATCGACCCGCCGACGATTCGGGCCCCTCGGGGCCCACCAACCTTCACGTCGTCGTGAAGCGCGCCCGGATCCACGTCGTCGACGAGCCGACGGGGGCCGACGTCGGGCTTGAGGACGTCGAGGGGGAGGGGACGTGGGAGGGAGGCCGGACGATCACCGGCGCGATGAGCGGCGAGGTCAACGGCGGGGCGTTCCAGTTCAACGGCTCGTTGTTGCGGATCCCCGGCAGGCCGAGCTTCGAGGGGCGGCTCGCGGCGGCCGACGTGGTCCTCGACGACGGCATGGCTTTCCTTCGCTACCTCGTCCCCGTGATGGCCGGGGCGACGCCCAAGGTCCAGGGCGAGGTCACGATGGAGATGTACCTGCGGGGCGACGGCGCCGATCGCGAACTGCTCCGCCAGACCCTCGTCGGCGAGGGACGCATCCTCATCGACCCGATCCGGCTCGACGGGTCCGAGTTGGTCTCCGAGATCGAGAAGGCCGTCCCCCTGGCGTCGCGCGGGCGGGTCGGCTCGCTGCGCAGCGACGTGACCGTCAAGGACGGCCGGATCGTCACCAAGAAGCTGGCGCTGGACGTCGCCAGGACGCCGCTGGTCGTCACCGGCTGGACCGACTTCGACGGCAACCTCGATTATCGCATGGGCCTGCAAGGGCTCGCCGAGAAGGTGCCGTCGAAGGCCCGCCGGATCCTCGCCGAGCTGGACCTGGACGTGGCCGCCCTGAGCAGCCTGCGGCTTCACGGCACCGTCGACGACGTCCAGGTGAGCGTCCTGGGCCGGAGGCTGGGCGGCGACGCCCCCTCGGATCGGCCCGCCCCTCCCGCCGAGCGGCGCGACAAGTTGAAGGTCCTGGGCCGGGAACTGGTCGAGGAACTCCTGCGCTGACCCTGCCGGTCGCGCCGGTCGCCTCGCCGTCGCGGCCGCCGTCGCGTCGATCCTCCTGACGCCAGGCCGCCCCTCGACCCGATCCCATCGATGCGCGGACGCCCCGGGGGGCGGGATCGGGCGCGTGGTTCGGGTTCTTGATTCCGGGCCTAACGGAACATACAATCAGGAGGTTCGGGCCTCGCCCCCGAGGCGCGAGAAACCACGGAGGAGGCGACCGTGCCGAGACGCGCTTGGATCGGATTGCTCGGCTTCTGGCCGGGGTTGCCGCAGATCTGGACGGGCCAGGAGGTTTTCGGCCTGCTGCTGGCGGGGTTCTTCGCGGGCGTGGCGAATCTGGCGATCGCGTCGCGCTGGGTCTGGACCGAGGCGTTCGCCGCCGGCTCGGCCGATTTCTTCGCCGCCGCCGCGGTCTTGACGTGGTGGGCCGCGTTCGCGTACACCGCGTGGTGGCTGTGGCTGTGCCACCCCGACCGCCATCGCCAGGAGATCGACCGGCTTTACCGCGAGGCCGTCGAGGCGTACCTTCAGGGGAAGTGGAACGAGGCCCGCAAGCGGATCGAGCGGGTCCTGGCGATGAACGACGCCGACGCCGACGCGCTGATGCAGTTGGGCGCGATCCACGTCCGGACCCACCGTCCCGACCTGGCCCGCAAGGCGTATCGTCAGTGTCTGGAGCGGGACGGCGACGCGAAGTGGCGGTGGGAGGTCGAGCGGGCGCTGGCCGCGTTGGACCGGCCCGAAGCCTGACGGAGGAGGGGTTTCGACGGAGTCCGGGTCGTCGGCCGACCCGGGGCGGGAGCGGCGTCGACCCGACGGCGCCGGGGCGCGACGAGGCGCCCTCTTGGACGAACCGCCGCCCGCGGGTGTACAATGCAAGGTGAAGAAGGCTCGACGCCTCGACGGGGGATCGGCCCGTCGCCGCTTGGAACGTCGGATCGGAGAAGACCGCATGTTTGAACGCTTCACCGATCGTGCTCGCAAGGTGATGCAACTGGCCAACCAAGAGGCCCAGCGCTTCAATCACGAGTACGTCGGAACGGAACACGTCTTGCTGGGCCTCATCAAGGAGGGGAGCGGGGTCGCCGCGAACGTGCTGCGGAACCTGGACGTGGACCTTCGGAAGATCCGCAACGAGGTCGAGAAGATCGTCCAGGCCGGCCCCGAGATGGTCACGATGGGGAAGCTCCCCCAGACCCCCCGGGCCAAGAAGGTCATCGAATACGCGATCGAGGAAGCCCGCAATCTGAACCATAATTACGTCGGCACCGAACACCTGCTGCTCGGCCTGTTGCGCGAGCAGGAAGGGGTGGCCGCGCAGGTCTTGATGAACCTGAACCTGAAGCTCGAAGAAGTGCGCGAGGAGGTGCTGAACTTGCTCGGCCACGGGATGGACGCTGGCGGCGAGGGGGGAGAACGAGGCGCCACGCAAAAGGGGAACAAGTCCAAGACCCCCGCCTTGGACTCGTTCGGTCGCGACCTGACCGATCTGGCTCGGCAATCGAAGCTCGATCCGGTCATCGGCCGCCAAAACGAAATCGAGCGCGTGATCCAGGTGCTGTCGCGCCGCACCAAGAACAACCCCGTCCTTCTGGGCGAGGCGGGCGTCGGCAAGACGGCGATCGTGGAGGGCCTGGCCCAACTGATCGTCGACGGCGGCGTCCCGGAGCTGCTCCGCGACCGCCGGATCGTGGTCTTGGACCTGGCGATGATGGTCGCCGGCACAAAGTACCGCGGCCAGTTCGAGGAGCGGATCAAGGCGGTCATGAACGAGGTCCGCCGCGCCAAGAACACGATCCTGTTCATCGACGAGTTGCACACCCTGGTCGGAGCCGGCGGGGCCGAGGGGGCCATCGACGCCTCCAACGTGCTCAAGCCGGCCCTGGCCCGCGGCGAGGTGCAGTGCATCGGCGCCACCACGCTCGACGAGTTCCGCAAGTACATCGAGAAGGACAGCGCGCTGGAGCGGCGGTTCCAGACCATCGTGGTCGAGCCCCCCAGCCGCAACGAGGCGCTTGAGATCCTCCGCGGCCTTCGCGACCGCTACGAGGTCCACCACCGCGTCCAGATCACCGACGACGCCCTGGAGGCGGCCGTCGAGCTGTCCGACCGCTACATCACCGGCCGCTGCCTCCCCGACAAGGCCATCGACGTGGTCGACGAGGCCGGCGCCCGCGTCCGGCTCAAGGCCATGACCCGCCCCCCCGACCTGAAGGAGCTCGACGAGCAGATCGAACGGCTCAACCAGGACAAGGAGGAGGCCGTCGCCAACCAGGACTTCGAACGCGCCGCGGCGCTTCGGGACCAGGCCGACAAGCTCAAGAAGAAGAAGGAGACGATCACCCGCGAGTGGCGCGAGCGCTCCAAGGAGATCGACGGCACGGTCGACGAGGAGGTGATCGCCGAGGTCGTCTCCAAGATGACCGGCATCCCGCTGACCCGGCTGGAGACCGAGGAGACCGCGCGGTTGCTCCGGATGGAGGAGGAGATCCAGAAGAAGGTCATCTCCCAGGTCGAGGCGATCAAGCGGATCAGCGAGGCCGTCCGCCGCAGCCGGGCCGGGCTGAAGGACCCCCGGCGGCCGATCGGCAGCTTCGTCTTCGCCGGCCCCACCGGCGTCGGCAAGACCCACCTGGCCAAGGCGCTGGCGGAGTTCATGTTCGGCGACGCCGACGCCCTGATCCAGATCGACATGTCCGAGTACATGGAGAAGCACAACGTCTCGCGGCTGATCGGCGCCCCGCCGGGCTACGTCGGCTACGAGGAGGGGGGCCAGCTCACCGAGAAGATCCGCCGCCGCCCCTACGCGGTGGTCCTCCTCGACGAGATCGAGAAGGCCCACCCCGACGTCTACAACATGCTCCTCCAGATCATGGAGGAGGGCCGACTCACCGACAGCTTCGGCCGCAACGTCGACTTCAAGAACACCATCATCATCATGACCACCAACGCCGGCGCGGAGGTGACGTCGAGCTCGAACATCTTCGGGTTCGACCGCGGCCGCGACGAGGCGGCCGGTTACGAGGAGATGAAGGAGCGCTTGAAGGTCGCCATCGAGAAGTACTTCCGGCCCGAGTTCCTCAACCGCCTGGACGACGTGATCGTCTTCCACTCGTTGACCCAGCCGGACCTCAAGAAGATCGTCGACATCGAGCTGGCCAAGATCCGCGGCCGCATGACCGACCGCGGGTTGGAGCTGGTCCTCACCGACGAGGCCAAGGACCTCATCATCGCCAAGGGCTACAACCCCGACTACGGCGCCCGCCCGCTCCGCCGGGCCATCGAGAACATGATCGAGAACCCGATGTCCGAGGAGATCCTCCGCGGCACCTTCGCCGGCAAGAACCTCATCACCGTCGAGGTCGAGGGGGAGAACGAGGCTAAAAAGCTCAAGTTCCACGCCTCCAAGAAGGGCGAGGAGGCCAAGGGCCCCGAACTGGCCGCCGTCGGCGACGCCTGACCCGCCGTCGATCGGATCGCAATCCCATCACGAACCGAAGGGGGGCCCCCAAGGCCCCCCCTCCTTATGCGCTTCGCCCAGGCGAAAACCACGGCGGGCCGGGTCCATTGGCGATCAAGGAGGAAGCGTCGCAATGGAAGTCGCCATCGCCTTTCTCGGGATCGCCGGCTCGATCGTCCTGACGGTCGTCACGTTGACACTGTTCTTTCGGGGCCTCGACTGGCTGACGAGGAAAGTCCGACGGGTCGCCAATCCCAAGCTCCCAAGGCGGCATATGCTGCTCGACGTCCTCGACCCGGAAACTCCGATCACGATCCACCTCGTCGGCGAGGGCGAGCTTCGCGACGTGCATTACCTCGGCGCGCTGCCGGACGAGTTCGACAAGACCGGCGCGGTCCCGCACGAGCTGCGGTCGTTCGTCGTGCTCGGCCACCCCGACGGGAGCCGAAGCTTGATCCGACCCAAGAGCATCAAGTCCATCGACGCGCCGCCACCGCCGTCCTGACCGACCCGCCCCGGAGCGTACTGGCCACGATCCGCCCGTCGTGGTATGAATGGCGTGAACGCTTGCGCTTCAGCGTCGTCGGAGAGGCCGTCATGAGCACCGCCGAGCGTCCGTCGCCCCAGGGGCCGATCGAACTGGCCGATCCGCCGTTCTGGGATCCGTTCGATCCCCGGTTCCCCGACGGCGACGGCAAACCGATGGCCGACAACCAGACGCAGTACAAGTGGATGGTGACGATCGCCGAGGGGCTCGACGACCTCTATCGCGACCATCCCGACGTCCTGATCGCGTGCGACCTGCTCTGGTACTACGATCCATCCGATTCCAGGCGCTGCATCGCGCCGGACGTGTTCGTCGCCTTCGGCCGCCCCAAGGCGCCCCGGCATTCCTATCGCGAGTGGCTGGAAGGCCGCGCGCCGCAGGTCGTCTTCGAGATCCACTCCCCCAGCAACACCCAAAAGGTGATGGAGCGGAAGCGGAGGATTTACGACGCCCGCGGGGTTGAGGAGTATTACTACTACTTCCCCGAGGAGGCGGCCGGTCGTTTCGACGGCTGGGTCCGCGGTCCCGCCGGGCTGGAGCCGATCGCCCGAACCGACGGCTGGACCAGTCCGCTGCTCGGGGTGACGTTCGAGGCCCCGCCGATCGACGACGCCTTGGTCCTTCGCGGTCCCGACGGCGAGCCGTTCCAGCACGTCCAGGAGATCATGAGGGACCGCCGGCTAGCCCGCCGCGTCGCCGACATCGAGCGTCGTCGTCGCCGGGCGGAGCGTCGCCGTCGCGAGCAAGCCGAGGCCCAGTCGCTTGAAGCCGAACTCGCCGCCCGCGAGGAGCGCGCCCGCCGAGAGGAATACGAGCGGATGGCGACCATGGAACGCGCCCACCGGGAACGGGCGGAGTCGCTGGCGGGCGAGGAACGCCGGCGGGCGGAGGCCGAGCGATTCCGCCGCGAGGAATCGGAACGACTGGCCCGCGAGGCGGTCGAGCGGGCGGAGCGGCTCGCGGCGAAGCTCCGCGAGATGGGCGTGGATCCCGAACAAACCTGACCCCCGGCTCGGAGCCCGATCGTGAGCCTCTCCATCATACTTCGCGCGGCGACGGTCGCGCTGGCCGCCGTCGTGGCGGTCGGTGGCGGTTCGGTCGTCGCGGTCGAGCCGCCGGTGGTCCTGCTGACGGGCTTCGAGCCCTTCGGCCCCGACCGCCCGGACAACCCGTCGTGGGAGGGGATCAAGGCCCTCGACGGTCTCGATTGGCGCGGCTGCAAACTCGTCGCCCGGCGGATCCCGGTCGTCTGGGACGAGCCCATGAAGCGGCTGGAGGCGCTCGCCGACGAGTTGAAGCCGGTGGCCGTCTTCGCCTTCGGTCAAGGGCTGCCGGGGTCGTTCACCATCGAGGCCCTGGCTCGCAACCGCCGCGCGCCTTATCCCGACAACGACGGTCGCGCGCCCGCCGCGCCCACCGTGACCGTCGACGGCCCCGACGAGCTGCGCGCGACGGCCGACGTCGACCGCCTCGTCCGCGCCCTCGTCGCCAGGGGCCACGTCGTCCGTCGCTCGGAGGACGCCGGGCGCTATCTCTGCGAGGAGACGCTCTACAGCCTGGAAACGCTCAAGAAAGCCGGTAAACTGCGGGGGACGGTCGTTTTCAGCCACGTCCCGCCCCTCGGCGGCCGGGTCGGCGGCCGGCCTGTCGACGCCGCGGCGGTGGAGAAGTACGTTCGCGACCTGCTCGACGCCTGGGGAGGCCCCGAGAAGACCGTGAGCATCGAGCCGACGGCGTTTCAGCAAGCCCCGTCCGAGCAGGCGCGCGAGCGCGAAGCGCGAGCCTCGGTCGAGCGCTACTTCAAGGTTTGGTCCGACCAGGACATGCGGGCCTACGACGATTGCTTCATGGCCGACGCCGTGATCCAGCACGTCGACGCGCGCGGCCGGCTGTCGTCGCTGCCGCGGGGCCGGTTCGTCGCCGGCCAGCGCGACGCGCACCGCCGTTCGCCCGAGCCGATGGTCGAGGTCCCCGAGTCGATCGACATCCGATTCGAGGGTCGGATCGCCCGCGCGGTGGTCCACTGGAAGCTCACCGCCGGCGCCCGCGTCGAGAAGGGCTACGACCACTTCACCCTGATGCTCGACCGCGACCGCTGGCGGATCGTCAACTTGCTCTTCTACTCCACCGACGAGGACTGATCGGTCGAGTCCGGCCTAGCGTTCCCCGGGAGCCCCGCCATGAACCCCGCGACCGACGGGCCCGACCTGTTCACCCGCGCCGAGGAGGCCGCCGAGGCCCTTCGAAGGGCGTTCGGCGAGCGGTTCCCCAGGATCGGCCTGGTGCTCGGCTCGGGGCTCTCCGAGGTGATCGAGCGGTTCGGCGATCGCAAGGCCGAGCCGTACTCGCGAATCCCGCACTTCGTCGCGCCGGCGGTCGCCGGCCACCCGGGGAACGTCGTGGTCGGAGCGATCGACGGCGCCGAGGCGATCATCCTCCAGGGAAGGGCCCACCATTACGAGGGCCACGACCTGGAGGCCGTCACGTTCCCGATCCGAGTCCTCCAGCGGGTGGGCGTGGAGACGCTGATCCTGACCGCCTCAACCGGCGGCATCCGACCGGACCTGCGGCCGGGGAACCTCGTCTGCCTGTCCGATCACCTCAACCTGGTCGGATCCAACCCGCTGCGAGGCCCCGACGACCATCGGCTCGGCGCGCGGTTCCCGGACATGACCGAGGTCTACTCCAAGCGACTGCGGAGCATGGCCAAGGAGGAGGCCCGTCGCTTGGGCGCGCAGTTGGTCTCGGCCGTGTACGCCTGCCTGCCGGGGCCGAGCTACGAGACGCCGGCCGAGATCCGGATGCTTCGCGCCCTGGGGGCCGACGTGGTGGGGATGTCGGTGGCGCCGGAGGCGATCGTCGCCCGCCATGCCGGGATGGACGTCCTGGGCTTGGCGTTGGTGGCCAACGCCGCGGCCGGGGTGCGGCCGGAGGCGATCCGACACGAGGACGTCCTGGAGGTCGGCGGCAAGGCCGCGCCGATGCTCGGCAAGTTGATCCGCCGGCTGGTCTTGCGGATCGCCGGGACGGCGTCCGGAAGCATCGCCCTCAGCGGCGAGGTCCCGACCTACAGGCCGGATTGAGATCGATCCAACCGCGCCAGCAACCCGCGGGGATCGCAGCGCGACAGGTCCGGGACGACCACGTCGGCGCCGGCGGCGCGGAGGGCGTCGGCGTCGTGGCTGGAGGTCACGCCCACCGCGAGCATCCCGGCCGCCTTCGCCGCGAGGATCCCCACCGGGGCGTCCTCGAAGACGATCGAATCGGCCGGCGCGACCCTCGCGCGCTCGGCGGCCAGCAGGAAGACCTGGGGATCCGGCTTGCCGCGGCCGACGTCCTCGCCGGCCACGATCGCGGCGAATCGGCCGCGGAGGCCGCATTCCTCGACGGTCAATTCCAGGTTCGCGCGGACGCCGCTGGAGCCGATCGCCAAAAGCGCCCCGGCCGCGGTCATGGCGTCCAGGAACGGGCGGACCCCGGCCATGAGCTCGATCCGGCCGCGAGCGAGGTCGCGGTACCTGGCCTCCTTGCGGTCGGAGTAGGCGCGAATCTCGGCGTCGGAGAGCGACTCGCCCAGGAGTCCTCGAAGGATCATGGCGTTGGTCATCCCGAACGTCTTCAGGACGATCTCGGCGGTGATCGGCAAGCCGGTCTCGCGGCCCATCTCGACCCAGGAGTCCTGATGCGGTTTCAAGGTGTCGACGAGCACGCCGTCATGGTCGAAGATGGCGAGGGGCATGAAGGCTCCGGGAAGTCGGGGCGGGGAAGTCAACGGCGGCAGCGGTATTCCGCGTCGTCGAGTTCGGCGACGATTCGGCGGACGTCGGTCCCGCGCCGCGCGGGGTCGGGGTCGAGCATCTGGCGGAGCAGGGGGGCCATCGGCGCGCAGGCTTCCGCGGCCAGGGCCTCGGGGTCGACGTTTCGGATCCGGTCCATGACTTGCAAGACGTTCCCCTCGGCGAAGGCCGGCCGGCCGACGGCCATCTCGTAGAAGACCAGGCCCAGGGAGAAGACGTCGCTGGCGACCGTCGCCGGCTCGCCGCGGGTCTGTTCCGGCGCCAGGTAGCGCGGGGTGCCGAAAAGGCCGCCGCCGCTCTCGGCCACTCCCAACTCCCCCGTCTCGTCGGGCGCGACCAGTTCGACGCGGTTGAGCCGCCGCGCCAGGCCGAAGTCGAGCACCTTCACCTGGCCGTCGTCGCCGACCATGATGTTTTCGGGCTTGAGGTCGCCGTGGACGATCCCCGAGTCGTGGGCCGCGCCGACGCCCCTGGCGATCCCCCGGGCGATGGCGATCACCTCGCGACCATGCGGCCGAGACTCGCTCAAGCGATCGGCCAGCGTCCGACCCTGGACGTACTCCATCGCGATGACCGGCAAGCCCGCGGAGTCGTCGACGGCGTAGATCGTGCAGACGTTGGGATGGTTCAGCGAGGCGACCGAGCGGGCCTCCGCAAGCGCGCTGCCGGGCGTGACCGGGCAGTCGCGATTGAAGACCTTAAGCGCCACCGGCCGACCCAGCCACAGGTCGCGCGCCAGGTAGACCCGCGCGAACGACCCCGCGCCGATCTCCGTCTCCAGATGGTAGTGCGAGAAGATCCGCCCGGGCGCGAGCGCGGCGTAGGGGTCGATGTGGGCGGAGTCGACCATCCATTCCTCGCGGCAGAGGCCCCCGGACTGGATCGCCGAGAGCACCCGCAGCACCTCTTGACTGCGCCTGCCGACGCTCAGGTTGTGGACCACCCAGTATTGAACGACCCCCTCCGGATCGACGATGAACGTCCCCCGCAGCGGCAGGTTCCGGGCCTGGTCGAAGACCCCGTAGGCCGTGGCGACCGCGCCGTCGACGTCGCTGGCCAGCGGGAAGTTCAGCCCGCCGAGTCCCCCTTGCGACTGGGGCGCGGCGATCCAGCGCTCGTGCAACTCCACCGGGTCGGAGCTGATGCCCAGCAGGTCGCAATCGCGCTTCCGGAATTCATCGATCCTCTGGCTGAGGCCGACCAACTCCGTGGGACAGACCATGGAGAAGTCGCACGGGTAGAAGACCAACACCAGCCACCTCCCCAGGTAATCCGACAACCGGGCCCGCGGCCGCGCGGGGTCGAGATGCCGGGTGCGAGGGAGGTCGAACGAGGGGGCGGGGTTGCCGACGTAGGTGATGGCCATCGCGGTTCGCGTCTGGAGCGTGCCGATCCTCCACTCATTATGGACGATCCGCAATCACTATAGCAGAATCGGCAAGCCGTCGGCGACGCGACGCCGCGGATCAATCGATCTTCCCGGGGTCCTTCGAGACCCGTCGGTAACGGAAGTCGCAGTAGGGGGCGCCCCGCATGATGGTCTGGGTCCGCTCCAGCTTGAACTCCGGGTTGAAGCCCTCGGCCAGGGTGAAGTCGCGCTGGCAGGAGAGGGTCGCGCCCAGGTCACGGATCCCCAGACGCTCGTACATCTCGGCGTATCGGCATCGGGTCACGTTGTACGAGAACCGCTCCGGCGTCTGTTCAAGGACGTCGATCTCAAGCGCGCCCCCCTCGGTCCAGCGGCCGATCGTGGAGGCGAACGCCTCCAACGACGACTCGCCGATCGAGCGGGCGAGGTCGGCGCCGTCCTTGTGGGCCAAATCGGTGATGACGCCGCGGAGGACCTCGATCGCCTTCTCGACGCCCACCGCCTCGGCGAACGCCCGGATCACCGGGCCCAGGACCTTGGCCTCGATCTCGCGTTGGTGGAGGATGGTGATGTGCGGTCGTTCTTCCGGCATGGCGTGATGCTCCGCGCGAGGGTGGGCCGCGATCGGCCCTGGGGAGGGACCATGGCGATTATACGCGCGGGCGCGTGGCTGGCGGTCCTCGCCGCGACGGCCTGGGTCTGGACGTCCCGGCCGACGCCCGCGGACCCGTTCGAGGGGCTGGACGTCGTCCGGGACGTCGCGTATCGAGACGTCGACGGCCGACCGCTCCGGCTCGACCTGCTCCTGCCGCCGGAGACGTCCGACGCGCCTCGGCCGCTGCTGGTCGCGATCCACGGCGGAAGCTGGATCGGGGGATCGCGGCGGGATTACGCGCCGCAATTCGCCGACCTCGTCCGCGGCGGTCTCGCGGTGGCCGTGATCGATTACCGCCTCGCCCGTCCCGGCGCGCCGAGCTGGCCTGGAGCGCTGGAGGACGTCGAGACGGCCATCGACTGGCTCATGGCGCGGGCCGATCGGTTCCGGCTCGATCCCGAGCGCGTCGCCCTGCTGGGAACCTCGGCGGGGGGGCTTCTGGCGGCGCGCGCCGGTCGGAAGGATCGTCGGATCGCCGCGGTCGTCTGCCTCTCGACCCCCTTCGACCTGGCCGGGCTCGCCGCGTTCCGGCGTCTCGGCCACGAGCCGGTCGACGTGTTCCTCGGCGTGTCGCCGACCGACGCGCCCGATCTGGCGAGCGCGGCGTCTCCGATCGCCCACGTGGCGGTCGGCGGCCCCGCCACGCTCCTGATCCACGGCGACGACGACCTATGGGTTTCGGTCGAACAGGCGCGCGGGATGCAAGAGAGACTGAAGGCGGCCGGCGGCTTGCATTGGCTCGTCGTCCTCCCCGGGTCGCGTCACGGGTTCGAGTTGAAGGTCGGATCGCCTCACCCCCGAGACCTGGCGCCCGAGGTGAGGCGGTTTCTCGACGCGGCCTGGGCCGAACCAGGGCGAACGTCGCGCGACCGGCCGGTTATGGCGAGTCGGCGGATTCGGGATATTGCTTCTTGAAATCGTGGCGACCGCGCGAAAGGATAGCGATTACAATTCCCGAAGCGATTAAGAATAAGAATCGCGGATCAGATGGGCCCTCGGCGTTCGCCGCCCGGTTCAGGGGCGGATGAGGGCTCGCACCCATTCGGGGGGCGTCGGCGTGTCGACGGAACTCTATGTCGGCGGCTCGATCGGCCTGATGACCGGCGACGACTCGCGGGTTGAGGCGTTCGACCGCGTCGTGGCGACGGCCACGGATCGTCCCACTCCTTCCCAGGACTCGCTGCCGGTCGTCCCCGATCCGGCCCGCGACCACGACGACGCGGAGCGTTCGCGCCGTCGCGAGGACGTGGAGTTGAAGCACCAGCGGGTCCGCGAGTATCTGGACCGTACCGGTCAGGACGCGACCGTGTTCGGCCGGGCCGACTCGATCGCCTGGTTCACCTCCGGCGGCGACCTGGCGCGGAATTATTCCTCCGACGACGCCTCGATCCTCCTGTTCGTCAATCGCAACTGTCGGGCGGTGATCGCCGACAACGTCCAGAGCAGTCGGATCTTCGAGGAGGAACTGGCGGGGCTGGGCTTCCAACTCAAGGAACGCCCCTGGTTCGACGATCCGGATCGGGTGATTGCCGAACTGAGCCGCAACAAGCGGGTGGCGAGCGACTTCTCCGGCGAGGCCCGCCCGCGGTGGCGACGCGCGCCGGACCCCCTGCGCGACCTGAGGTGTCGGCTGACGCCGCTGGAGCGGCAACGGTTGCGCGAGCTGGGCCGGGCGCTGACGCTCGCCGTGGAGGCGACCTGTCGCAACTTCGTCCGCGGCGAGCGCGAGGCGGACGTCGCCGGCCACCTGGCGCATCGCCTGATCCGCCAGGGGATCGCGCCGGTCGACCTGCGGGTCGCCAGCGACGACCGCCTCGCCCGCTTCCGCCAGCCGACGTTCAAGGCCGCGCCGATCCAGAAGCGGGCGACGATCGCCGTCACCGGCCGCCGCCACGGCCTGTGCGCCTCCCTGACGCGGACGGTCTCTTTCGGCCCCCCGGACGACGAGTTCCGCGCCAGCCACGCCCTGGCGGCGATGGTCGACGCCACCTACATCTTCTTCTCCCGCCCCGGCGAGCCGGTCGCCGAGGTCTTCCGCCGCGCCCGGCGGATCTACGAGAAGTTCGACGCCCCCTACGAATGGACGCTGGACTACCAGGGGGCCTTGCTCGGCTACTCGCCGCGCGAGGCGCTGTTGACGCCGGAGAGCCCCGTCACGCTCGAACCGAACATGGCCGTCTGCTGGAGCCCGAGCGTCGGCTCGGCCCGCTCCGAGGACACGATCGTCGTCGACGCCCGCGGCGAGGCCCGCGGCTTCGAGGTCGTCACCGCCGCCCAGGACTGGCCGCGGATCGACGTGGCCGTCAAGGGCTTCAACATCCCCAGGCCCGGCATCCTGGAACGCTGAGCCGGCCCTATCATCCCCCCGCGCCCCTCTCTTACAATGACCCCCGTCGATCCGACGCCGGGGACCGGCCCCGGCTCGTTCCGTTCTCAAAGGGCGAGGGGCGCGACCACCGTGAAACAGCGGCTTTCGGTTTGGATGCTGGTCGGGTTGTTGGGGGCGAGCGGGACCGTCGCCGGACGGACATCCGCCGAGGAGGCCGCGCCGCGAGGCGACGACGCCCACGTGATTGGGTTCGACCCCAAAACGGGTAGGACCTATATCGGGGGACGGGCCGCCGAGGAGGCGCCGCCGGAAGGCGTCGACGTCGAGGCCGCGGGGTTCGACCCCGAACGGCTGGCGAAGCTGGACGGCGCGGTCGAGAAGGCCGTGGCCGAGGGGAAGGTGCCGGGCGCGGTGCTGATGGTGGGTCGGTACGGCCAGATCGCCTACGCCAAGGCGTTCGGCAAGAAGGCCGTCGAGCCCGAGGCCGAGCCAATGACCGTCGACACCGTCTTCGACATGGCCTCGCTCACCAAGCCGATGGCCACCGCGTCGTCGGTGATGGCCCTGATCGAGGAGGGGAAGATCCACAAGGGGGACCGGATCGTCGAGTACTTCCCCGAGATGGACAACCACGGCAAGGGCCGGATCACCGTCGAGCACCTGCTGCGGCATCGCGCGGGGCTGACGCCGGACAATTCGATCGACGATTACAAGGACGGCCCGGAGGCCGCCTGGAGGAAGATCGCCGAGTTGCCGTTGATCGCGACGCCGGGATCGAAGTTCATCTATTCCGACGTCTGTTACATCATCCTGGGCAAGCTGGTGGAGAAGGTCTCCGGCAAGCCGCTGGACGTCTTCGCCGCCGAGCGGATCTTCAAGCCGACCGGCATGACCGACGCCCACTTCCGGCCGCTCAAGGGGGATCCCGCGACGTGGCCGGCGACGGTCGACCGGATCGCGCCCACCGAAAAAGAGGGTGACGTCGTCCTCCGCGGCGTGGTCCACGACCCGCGGTCGCGGGCGCTCGGCGGGGTGGCGGGACACGCGGGCCTGTTCGCCACGGCCGCGGACGTATCGAAATACGTCGCGATGATCCTCAAGGAGGGCGAAACCGAGGACGAGACGCACGTCCTCGGCACTCTGACCGTTCGGCTGATGCTCGACCCCGGCGACACCCCCGCCGGTCAGCACCGCGGGCTGGGGTGGGACCTGGCCACCCCCTACAGCGGGCTCCGCGGGGAGTTGTTCGGGAGGCGGAGCTTCGGCCACACCGGGTTCACCGGCACCAGCGTTTGGGCCGACCCGGAGACCGGCGTTTACGTCGTGCTCCTGACCAGTCGGCTGCAACTGGCCGACGGCGGGGCGACGGGTGCCTTGCGTCGCGACGTTTCCACCCTGGCCGCCGCCGCGCTGGTCGAGCCATCGTCGATGTATGACGCACCGTACGTCCCCGCCGAGTCCGAGGCGACGGCCCCCCGCGCGGGGGGCGCGCCGCCGGCGGTGAAGTGCGGGATCGACGTCCTGGCGGCGCGCGGCTTCGACTCCCTCAAGGGGAAGCGGATCGGCCTGGTCACCAACCACACCGGCCGCTCGGCCGACGGCCGCTCCACCATCGACGTCCTCTTCGAGGCCCCCGACGTCAAGCTGGTGAAGCTCTTCAGCCCCGAGCACGGCCTTCGCGGCGTCCTCGACCAGGAGAAGATCACCGGCGGCAAGGACGAGAAGACGGGCCTTCCCATCGTCAGCCTCTACGAAGGGAGGAAGCGGAAGCCGCAAGCCGAGGACCTGACCGATATCGACGTGTTGGTCTACGACATCCAGGACGTCGGCGTGCGCTATTACACCTACATCTCGACGCTGGGCCTGATGCTGGAGGCCGCCGCTGAGAACGGCAAAAAGGCGATGGTGCTGGACCGTCCCAATCCTATTGGCGGGACCGAGTTCGGCGGACCGATCCGCGACGACGGGAAAGGCTCGTTCGTCGCCTACCACGCGCTGCCGATACGTCACGGCATGACCGTTGGCGAACTGGCCAAACTCTACAACGCCGAGCGGAAGATCGGCGCCGATTTGGAGGTGGTCCCCTGCGAGGGTTGGCGGCGGTCGATGCTCTACGACGCCACCGGGCTGCTCTGGGTCAACCCCTCGCCCAACATGCGGAGCCTCACCGAGGCCCTGACCTATCCGGGGGTCGGCTGGCTGGAGGGGACGAACCTCGCCACCGGCCGCGGCACCGACACCCCCTTCGAGCGCGTCGGCGCGCCCTGGATCGACCCGCTCGCCTGGGCCCGCGCGCTCAACGCGGCGCGAGTGCCCGGAGTCGGCTTCACCCCCATCGAGTTCTCCCCGACCGAGCGCCAGTACAAGGGGGAGAAATGCGGCGGCGTCTACATCCAGATCACCGACCGCGACGCCTTCGACCCGATCAAGCTCGGCCTGGCGCTGGCCCTCACCCTGCGCCGCGACTACAAGGACCAGTGGAAGCCCGACCACATGCCCGCGCTGTTGACCAACCAGGCCACCTACCAGGCCATCCTGGATCTGAAAAACCCCGACTGGATCGAGGCCATGTGGGTTCAGGGGCTCGACGACTTCGAGGCCGTGCGCGACAAGTATTTGATCTACCAGGAGTGATCCGTCCTCGGCTGGCGACGGCCGCGGCGCCTCGCCATAATCGGTCACGGCCGCCCAAGGTCTGGGCGGCCGTCCTCCACTTCTCGCCGAGATCCACCGATGAGCCGCCTCGGATCGTCTCCCGCGTCGAGCCTCGCGCTGTTCGTGACCACCCTGGCGACGGCCGTCGCCGCCGGTCCCGCCCGGGCGGAGGCCCCGGCCTACGCCGACCACGCGCATCTGCTGGTCGTCCGCGACGCCGAGGGCCGTTCGCGACCCGTCGAGAGCGTCGCCGACTGGGAGACGCGCCGCGGCCACGTCCTGGAACACCTTCAGGAGGTCATGGGACCGCTCCCCGGCCCCGAGCGACTCGCGCCCCTGGACGTGAAGATCGTTTCGGAGACTCGCGAGGAGGGCTACCTGAGGCGCAAGATCGAATACCAGGCCGAGCCCGGCGACCGCGTCCCGGCCTGGCTTTTGCTTCCCGACGGGCCCGCGGCGAGGCGTCCCGCCATGCTCTGCCTGCATCAGACGATCGGAATCGGCAAGGACGAGCCCGCCGGCCTGGAAGGGAACAAGGACCTTCATTACGCCAGGGAACTGGCCCGCCGCGGCTACGTCGCGCTCGCGCCGGACTACCCCAACTTCGGCGAGTACGAATGCGACCCCTACGCCATGGGCTACGCCAGCGCGTCGATGAAGGGGATCTGGAACCACAAGCGGGCCGTCGATCTGTTGGCCTCGCTACCGGAGGTCGACCCGAATCGGATCGGCGTGATCGGCCATTCGTTGGGTGGGCATAATTCGATTTTCGTCGCCCTCTTCGAACCCCGGATCAAGGCCGTCGTCTCCTCGTGCGGGTTCAACGCCTTCCCCTACTACTACAAGGGAGACGTGGCGGGTTGGTCGCACAAGGGGTACATGCCCCGGCTCAAGGGCGTGTACGACCTGGACCTGAAGAAGATCCCGTTCGACTTCCCCGAGTTGATCGCCGCGCTCGCGCCGCGGCCGTTCTTCGCCAACTCGCCCTTGCGCGACGCCAACTTCGAGGTCGAGGGCGTCCGCGTCTGCCTCCGCGCCGCGCGGCCGATCTACGCGCTCTACCACGCCGAGGACGACCTGGTCGCCGAGCACCCCGACGCGGAACACTCGTTTCCTCCCGAGGTTCGCGCCAAGGCTTACAAGTTCCTCGATCGGACGCTGAAGCCCGGATCGTAGCGGGCCGTCGCGCTTAACCGGGTGGATTGCCTTTGTAGGCTGGGTCGAGACCCAGCTTGGAGAAGCCGCGGCTCGCGAGGGCTGGGTCCAGACCCAGCCTACGGGAAGGCCTACGCTCTTAAGCGCGACGGCCTACGAGGGCTCGGGCGGCCGATCGCGAACGCGCTGGTCGGGGCCTCGCCGTCGGGTAGGGCCGAAAGGATCCACCAGCCGTCGCCGCGGCGTTCCAGCCCGAACGGGCCGGCGCCGAAGGGGTCGCGGAGGGCCTGGAAGCCGTCCTCGCCGTCGCGGACCAGGACGAGGCCCGCGCGAAGCGTCTCGGCCGTGAACCGCGCTCGTTCGATCGCGTTCGGGAACGCTCGCGAGGGCTCGACGAGCCCGGCGGCGATGGGGTCGGTCTCGCGGCGCGTGGCGGCGAAATCGTCGAGGGCCGCGTCGCGACGGTCGCGGGGAAGGTCCAATCGGCGTCCCAGTTCCGCGAACGCCGGCGCGGAGGCGTCGAGACGCGCGAGCAGCCGCGCGCGCTCGCCGCCGGTCAGTCGCTTGAGGGCCGGGGCCTCTTCCTCAAGGTCCAGCCGGGTCCAATCCTCGTCCGAGAGCCGGTCGCCCATCGTCGCCAGGTGGGCGCGAAGCGTATTGAGGATGAACCGCGACTCCGGCCCGATCGTCGCCGAGGCCGGCGCGGGGGGCGGCGCGGCGTCGAGACGCTTCAAGAGCGAACCGAGCGCCGGGCGATCGAGAAGCGGCAGGACGCGGCCCAGGGTCCGATGGGTCGCGATCTCGCCGCCGCACTGGAACAACCGGGCGATCAGCGGGCCGTCGTCGCCGATCCGACGCGCGAGCGTCAGCGCGGCGAAGGCGTCGTCGAGCGCCCCCTCGAAGCGGCCGGCCTCGGCCTTGCGAATGGCCGAGAGGCGAGCCAGGTTGATCAGGTGGTGGTGAGATGCGTCGAACCGATCGCGTCCGAGATCTTCGGAGGTCATCGCCTCGTCGCCCCAACGGCAGGCGTCGATCGTCGCCGCCTCGCGAAGTTCGGCGAGCGCGGGGCGGGCCGCCTTGAGCCAATGGCGGACTTGCGCGGGGGGAAGCTCGTCGGCCCGGAGCGCCTCGCGGACGGCGGACCATTCCGCGTCGACGGAGCGCGACCAGGCGAAGGCGCGGCGGTAGACGTCGGCCGCTTCGGGACCGGCCTGGACGAACGCCGAAGCGCTGGGGACGAGCCGAAGGGCGGCGGCCGAGGCCAGCAGGCGGAGCCAGTGGCGGCGGATCATGGACGTCCTCAAGCGAACGGGTTCGCGATCCGGTCGGAGGAAGCGCGAGAGCGCGGGCGATGACGTATCATTAGGTATCGGATGATGCGAGCGATCGCAAGCCTCCGGCCCGATGACATTCCCGATTCCTCGCCGATTCCCGAATCGCGATCGGATCGATTCCGGCGCGAGGGACCGGCTGGGCGCGTCCTCAGCGCGCGACCGGGTAGTAGTAGTACCGGGCGGTGCCGACGTCGTAGTAGAGCTGGTAGCGGTAGCCGTCGCCCGGCTCGTAAGACTGGTTCGTGGGGTAGGGCGCGAAGCTCGTCGGCGTCGTGGTCGTCACGGGCGCGGAGGAGTAGCCGCTGGAGTAGTAGGTCGGCGACGCATAGCCGGAGTTGAAGCCGGCACCGTAGCCGCCGCCGAACGGCCCGAAGCCGAGGCCGCCGAGCGCCCCGTAGCCAAGCCCAGCGGACGGGCCGTAGCCGAGGCCGCCGAACGGCCCGAAGCCGAGGAACCCCACGCCGCCGTAGCCGCCGTAGCCGCCGGGGAACCCGCCCATGCCCATGCCGCCGCCCATGTGGCCCATGCCGCCGCCCATGTGGCCCATGCCCATGCCACCGCCCATGTGGCCGCCGCCGAATCCGCCTCCCATGCCGCCCATGTGGCCACCACCCATGCCGCCGCCGCCCATGCCGCCGCCGCCTCCACCTCCGCCGCCCTGCGCGAAGGCCGTCAGGGGGGCCGCGAACGTGAACGCGAGGGCCGCCAGCCACGCCATCCATGGGACGCCGCGAACGTGGTGAATCATCGTCGTCTCCCGCTTTCGAGTAGGCCGGGCCGCCTCGTGATCGTTCCAAACGACCACTCCGCGCGTCCCGCACTTCCTTGATACGCGGGCGGAATCGAGGTGGAGCGTCGCTTCTGAAATTTTCTTCACGTCCGGCGCGGGGCGGTCTTTCAAGCTCTCGACAGGTATCCCGGCGGCACGGCGTCGGTGAGCCAGACGCCGTTGGTGGAGAGGAGGAAGGCGCGGCCGTCGCGGCGCATCCGAGCGGCGGCGACGATCAGGACGATCGGCTTACCCCGCCGCGCGCCGACCTTGCGGGCGGTCTCCACGTCGCCGGAGAGGTGGACGTGGTGGCGCTTCCCGCGGGTGAGGCCGTGTTCCAGGATCGACGCCATGAACCGTTCCACCGTGCCGTGGAAGAGCGTCTCCGGCGGCTCGCGCTCCTCAAGCTGGAGGTCCACCGCGACGCTGTGCCCCTGGTTGGCGCGGATGGCTTCGCCCGAGACGTCGAAGGCGAACCGCCGCTTGTCGTTGGTCTCGACGCACTCGACCAGTTCGTCGAAGGTGATCGCGAACCCGTGCCGATTCGTCGCGGCGAGCAGGTCGTCCACGCCGACCCATCCGCCGGGTCGCAACGTCAGCCCGATCTCCCCAGGCGCGTGACGCAGGTGCTTGGCCAGGTATTTACTGACGGTGATGAGGCGATTGTTCATGATTTAAATCCATCGATCATTCACGCCACCCGCCCGCCTCCGGACGCGCCTCGCCGCGGCGGTTCGTGGCCGGCCCTGGTCACTCGTCCTCGCCCAGGACGCGCTTCTTGCGGAGCAGGTGGTGGTAGTGCTGGGCGAAGCGGTGGGCCTCGTCGCGGACGTATTGCAGCAGGCGCAGGGAGTAGGCGCGGCGTTGCGGGACGATGGGGTCGGAGCGGCCGGGGACGTAGATCTCCTCCTCGCGCTTCGCCAGCGAGATCAACGTCGGCGGTCGGACCCCCTTGGCCTCGAAGGCGTCGAGCGCGGCATGGAGCTGGCCCTTGCCGCCATCGATCAGGAATATGTCGGGGAAGGGTTCGTCGCGCTCGCGCAGGCCGTCGATGCGGCGCGAGACGACCTCGCGGATCGAGGCGAAGTCGTCCACGCCCTGGACGCTTTTGATCCGGTAGCGGCGGTAGCCGGGCTTGAACGGCAGGCCGTCGACGAACGTCACCAGCGAGCCCACCGTCTCGTTCCCCCCCAGGTGCGCGATGTCCACGCCGTCGATGGTCCGCGGCGTCGATTCCAGGTGGAGCACCTTCTTGAGCCCCTTAAGCCCGCGTCGGGGGTCGACGAAGAAGACTTCCGGCTGGGCGTGCTTGGCCAGGTCGCCGCGGAGGTTGAGGGTCTGAAGCGCCTTGATCTCGTCGCGGATCCGCGCGGCCTTCTCGAACTGGAGGGCCTTCGACGCCTCCCGCATCTCCTCGTCGAGTTCCTTGAACAGCGCGTCCTTCTTGCCGTCGAGGAACAGCCGCAGGCGGTGGATGCCGCGGCGGTACTCCTCGCGGGAGACCCGGAGGTTGCAGGGGGCGGAGCACTGGTCGATCGACGCCAGGAGGCAGGGGCGGAACCAGCGCCAGCGGGGGTCGTCCTCGTGGATGTCCAGCGAGCAGGTGCGGAACTTGAAGATCCGCTGCAAGACCTGGATCGCGCCTCGGAGGCTCTTGGCGCGGGGGAAGGGGCCGTAGAGCTTCACGCCGGAGCTTAAGGGAGTACGGGTGAAGTTGACGCGGGGGAAGTCCTCGCCGACGGTGATCTGAAGGTAGGGGAAGGACTTGTCGTCCTTCAGGTCGCGGTTGTGGCGGGGCTGGATGTCCTTGATCAGCCGCGCCTCCATCAGGAGGGCGTCGACCTCGCTGTCGGCGGGGAGGCAGTCGACGTCGACCACCTCGCCGATCCAGTCGAGGATGCGCTTGTCGTTCCCGGCGGCCTTGTGGAAATAGGAACCGGCGCGGGCGCGGAGGTTCTTGGCCTTGCCGATGTAGACGACGCGGCCCTGGGCGTCCTTCATGAGGTAGACGCCGGGCGTGGTCGGGAACTTGCGGACCTTCTCCGCGGGGGGGAGGGCGGCCTGGGTCTCGGGGACGGGCTGGGTCTTGGGATCGGACATGGGGCCTCCGCCGCGACGCGAACGATCCGGCCGATCCGCCGGGTCGCTCGCGGGGCGGTCGGGTCAATCGACTTCCTCAAGATATTTTTCGATGTCCGCGGTCATTTGGTCAAGGACTCCCGAGGTCTTGGCCTTGGCCGCGGCCAGGGCGTCGGGGCCGGCGACGGCCGAACGGGCGAAGAGGTAGAACTTGATCTTCGGCTCGGTCCCCGACGGTCGGGCGGCGAAGCGGACCCCCTCGCGCTCGGTGTGAAAGATGAGCATGTCGCCGGAGGGCTCCGGCAGGGGCTGGGGCGCGGCGCCGCCGGTCAGGTCGCGGATCTCGTGGGTCTTGTAGTCGTGGGCCTGGGTGACGGCCAGGCCGGCGACGGCCCTGGGCGGGTTGGCGCGGAGCTTCGCCATGATCGCGCGGATCGTGCCGAGCCCCTCGCGACCCTTGTAGGTCTTGTTGATGAGGAGTTGGCCGTAATGGCCGACGTCGATGTACAGGTCGTCGAGATATTCCAGGACGGTCTGGCGGCGGTCCTTGCAGGTGGCGGCCAGCTCGGCGAAGAGCATGGCGGCGACGGCCGCGTCCTTGTCGCGGGCGTAGGTCCCCTTGAGGTAGCCGTGCGACTCCTCGAAGCCCAGCAGGAAGCCGGCGGGCCCCTCGCGGTCGATCCGCTGGGCGATCCACTTGAAGCCGACCAAGAGGTCGTCCTCGGTTCGGATCCCCTCGCGGCGGGCCAGGGCGCGAGCCATGGCGGTGGAGACCAGGGTCGTCAGGACGTAGTGGTCGGGGCGGAGCCGGCCGCGGTCGGCGGTCTGCTTCATGACGAAGGCGGCCAGCAAGACGCCGATCTGGTTGCCGTCGAGCGTGGTCCACTCGCCGGCGGGGTCGCCCTTGACCGGCAGGCCGACGCCGATGCGGTCGGCGTCCGGGTCGCTGGCCAGCACCAGGTCGGCCCTGGTCTTTCGAGCCTCGTCGATGGCGGCCTGGAGGACGGCGGGATACTCGGGGTTGGAGACGTGGCCGGGGACGTTGGGGAAGTCGCCGTCCTGGGTCCGTTGCGAGGCCAGGACGTTGACGTCCAGGAAGCCGTCGGCCCGAAGCGCCGCGGCGACCGAGGTCTCGCCGACGCCGTGCAGCGGGGTGTAGACGATGGAGATCCCTCGCGCGTGGGCGACCGACTCGCCGACGGCGGCGGCGACGTAGGCGTCGTCGACCTCGGCGCCGACGTGGACGATCGAGCCGTCGGCCAGGGCGTCGGCCATCGGCTTCTCGGGGATGTCGCGGTCGGAGGCGGCCTTGACGCAAGCGATGATGCCGGCGTCGTCGGGGGGGACGACCTGGCCGCCGGCGTCGTTGTAGCACTTGAAGCCGTTGTCCGAGGGGGCGTTGTGCGACGCCGTGATCATGATCCCGGCGTCGCACTTCAAATGCCTGGTGGCGAAGGAGAGCAGGGGGGTGGAGCGGGCCTCGGCGAACAGGAAGACCTTGAACCCGGCCGCGGCCAGCACCCGCGCGCACAGCTCGGCGAACTCGGGCGAGTTGTGGCGGGTGTCGCGGGCGATCACGCAGGAGCGAGCCGCGCCCGCGCCCTTCTTCTCCAGGACGTAATCGGCGAGGCCGCGAGCGCTCTCGGCCATGGTGCGCTCGTTCAGGACGTTGGTGCCGACGGGATACATGGTCCCGCGGCGGCCGCCGGTGCCGAACTCCAGGACGGCGTAGAAGGCGTCGTCGAGTTGCTTCCAACGACCGGCCTCGATCTCGCCGAGGAGCGTCTCGCGATAGCGGGCGAACGGCGGCTCGTCCAACCACCTTCGGATCCCGGCGGCGGCCGTCGCCGACAGCCCGTCCCCCTTCTCGGCCTCGTCGATCCTCGCCAGCGCGACGTCCACGGTGATCATCTGGGCAAGCTCCAGCGGGTGCGGTCTCCAGGGCGCGGCGCGCCCGGACGGTCACGTTCCAGGCTAATCGCCGACCGTCGATCGGACAAGCGAACGGCGAGTCGCGAGTCGTCGACGGCCGGCATCGTCCCATACGATCGATTCAAGGAACCGCCGAGACGCCGAGGACGCCGAGAGGAAGGAATCAAGCAGGGATCAGGCCGGCGGACGGATCGGTCCCTTGATCGATCCCTTGTCCCGGGTCTTTCTCTCCTCGGCGTCCTCGGCGTCTCGGCGGTTCCAATTCCGGCGCCCGCCGGCCGCGTCGTCGGTCGCCGCAACTCCGAACTTGAGCGGGAATTTACGTCTCGGCGGGAGATTTCCCGGACTTGTAATCGGCGTCGTTTTGTAATTTCCTCTTGACAGGATCGCCCCGATCGACCACCGCGCCGCCCGGAGAGGATCGGCCCGGCGGAAATCGGACGTCGATCCGCCGCGACGCAACCGTCCGCCGGCGCGAGATTTGGAACCCGGTCCCCGCGCCGCGGCCGGCCCGTTTCGAGACTTCGGCACGAGCGTTGCTTTATGACCCTCTCGTCGCGACGGGGACGACGACCGCTGGAAACGGCGGAATCGCTCAAGTCGTCGGGGTCACGCGACACGATGTAATAAGACGAATACGGATGGTCGCGGACCACGGACGGGCCAAGAAGGCTCGCCGATCGCCATGGACAGGGAGGTCAGAATGGCTCGACCGACGTCACGACGATCGCTGCGTTTCGAGAACCTCGAGGACCGTCAGCTCCTCTCGTCGGCCGCCCCCAGCAACGACCAGCAACTCGCCCTGTCGCTCATCAACATGGCGCGGACCAACCCCCAGGCCGCCTCGCGGTGGATGGGGACGGTCGGATCGGAAGTCAAGCGGACGCTGGATTATTACAAGGTCGACGTCGACGCGGTGAAGGCCACCGTCGCCTCCAGCCGCGTCCTGCCGCCGGTCGCCTGGAACCCCGACCTCGCCGACGCCGCGCAGGCCCACAGCGACGACATGGCGACCAACCAGTACCAGTCGCACGCCGGCTCCGACGGCTCCTCGCCCGACGACCGGATCAAGTCCTCGGGCTTCAAGGCGACGTCGACCGGCGAGAACGCCTACGCCTACGCCAAGAGCGTGGACAACGCGATGCAGGCGTTCCTCTACGACTGGGGCGTCTCCGACGCCGGCCACCGGCGCAACCTGCAACAGCCCGGCGTCGCCCCCGGCGACTCGTTCACCGACGTCGGCGTGGGGGTGGCGAACGCCACCGGCAAGATGGGCCCCGTCGTCGTGACCCAGGACTTCGGCCGAAGCGCCTCGCCGGCCCCCCAGGTCGTCGGCGTCGTCTACGACGACCAGAACGCCGACGGCTTCTACACGCCGGGCGAGGGCCAGGGCGGCGTCGAGATCGACGCCACCGACGTCGACTCCGGCCAGACCAACTCCACCCGGACGTGGGGCTCCGGCGGCTACCAGATGCCCCTCTCCCCCGGCCGCTACAAACTGACCGCCAGCAAGGACGACGTGGTGATCAAGCAGGTCGACATGACCGTCTCGAACCAGAACGTCGACCAGGACTTCGTCACCAGTCAGCCCTGGGACGGTCGGATGCGAACCGCCGCGGTCGCGTCGAACCAGGTGAAGGCCGACCCGACCGCCGCGGTCCAATCCGCCGCCATCTCCGCCCTCTCCGCCCCCGCCGCGCCCCCCGTCACGGTGAAGATCCCGACCGCGACCGACTCGTCCCCGACGCCCAAGATGGCCGTCTTCACCCCGGCCGACTGGAAGGGCCCCGACGTCGCCGCCTCGGCCCTCGCCGCCTGGACGACCTGGAAGGCCAAGTCGGTCTGAGAGTCCGTCCCATCAGGGCTTTGTGGCCGGCATAACGGCCTTCCCCCCTCGCGGGGGAAGGTGGCCCGAAGGGCCGGATGAGGGGGGGCGAGCCAGAGGGCCGTCGGGATCCCGAGCCGCTTGGACCGGCTTTTCGACTTCCCCAAGGCATTCCTTCATGTCGTCCCCCTCATCTGACCGCTCCGCGGTCCGTCTTCCCCCGCGAGGGGGGAAGACCGTGATGGTCGCCTCGTGTCACTTATGGGACAGGCTCTGACCCGCCCCGAGCCACCGGCCCTCGAAAGCCGTGGGATTCGCCCCCCCGACCGTCTGGGGACCGTCGGGGGGGCGGTCGTTTCGAAGCCGAGCCTCACCCATCCCCCATGACCGTGACCACCACCGATCGCCGATGCGGGCTGGTCCGGTGCTCCCAGACGAAGACCCCTTGCCAGGTCCCGAGGGCCGGCGCGGCGGCGGACACGGGGATCGTGATCGCCGTCTGGGTCAGGATCGAGCGGACGTGGGCCGGCATGTCGTCGGGGCCTTCGAGCGTGTGGCGGAACATCGGGTCGCCGTCGGGGGCCAGCCGCGCCGCGAACCGCTCCAGGTCCTCGCGGACGCTCGGGTCGGCGTTCTCGCAGACGATCAGCGAGGCGCTCGTGTGCCTGATGAAGACGTTGCACAGCCCGACCCGGACCCCGGACTCGGCGACGATCCGCTCGACCTCCCCGGTGATCTCGATCGTCCCGCGGCCGCGGGCGGGGATGGTCAGGGTTTGCTGATGGATCATGAGCCCCTCCGTTACGGGCGTCGCCGTCGCGCGGCGCCCTCCACGATCGGCGAGCCCCGCGAGATTCGACTCTAGCGGCGTCCGGGGCCGGATTCCAGGGGCCGCGCGCCTCGACGACCCACGCGCCCCGCCCCGGACTCCGAATCGATTCGTTGACCAATGTCGAGATTTCCGAAAAGAATTCCGCGCGGGGGTCGATTCATGGTAAGCTGGCCGTAATCGGTCTCCTCCCCGTCACTTCTCGAAGGAGGCGTCGCCATGGGCCGCGTGTGCGTCCTGGAGGTCTCGAATTACGTCGTCTGGGACAGCCACGAGGCGGGCTCGTACCTGACGCTCGGGAAGCTTCAGAAGTTGTTGTACTTCGCCCAGGCCCGTCATCTGGCGCGCTTCGGCCGGCCGCTGTTTCCGGGGCGGTTCGAGGCCTGGGCCCACGGCCCGGTGCTCAAATCGGTCTACAACCGCTACGAGAAATACGGCTGGCGG
>Ga0209916_1000553_pt1 | contig 55770 bp, 47 predicted proteins | sample ThiBio_1000_plan_FD_183956 | JGI IMG/M metagenome (GOLD analysis project Ga0209916, IMG submission 183956) | Wastewater bioreactor microbial communities from Cape Town, South Africa - Thiocy_solids_2 (SPAdes) | ecosystem: Engineered > Bioreactor > Thiocyanate-remediating > Anaerobic-Aerobic ... | reverse complement strand
TATTATTTTTTTTATTTCAATGTTAGCTGAAACTAATAGAGCTCCTTTTGATTTACCTGAAGCAGAGGCTGAATTAGTTGCAGGTTATAATGTAGAATATTCTTCTATGGCTTTTGCTTTATTTTTTCTAGGTGAATATGGTAATATGATCTTAATGAGTATACTAAATACTATTTTTTTTTTAGGTGGGTGGTATCCAATTTTTGGAATTACTTTATTTAATGATATAATTGATCCTTATTTCTGGATAGCTATTAAAACTTCATTCAATGTTTTTGTTTTTGTTTGGGTTAGAGCTAGTTTACCTAGATATAGATACGATCAATTAATGAAATTTTGTTGGAAAGTATTATTACCTGTAACATTATTCCTAGTATTTTTTTTTCAATTTATTTTAGTTTATTTCGAAATGTTTATTTAGTGTTTACTTTTTTATTATATTTTTGCTAATGAATACACTGTCCACATTTAGTGGTATTTTATAATAAGTATTATGAAACATTATTTAAATTGGAAAAACCAATTGTTCAAATCTTCAAATTCTATTTCTGGTAAAGGTAGTAAAGGTCAGATAGCTAGAAATTTATTTCAATATAAATATAAGTATTATAATAATATTATACAAAAACATATTGAAAATGGTTTTTATTTTCCTTCAGTTAATTTGAAAAATTCAGAATTTTATTATTTAGGTAAATACTTCATTTCTAAATTATTTTCTGATAATATGTCTACTTCTTCTAAAAATAATTTGAATAAATTATTTTCTAAAAAATCTAAGAGAGGTATTAATGTTAACCGTTATAATTATATCAATATATCTAATACAGTTCCAGCAACATATTATTGTTTGAATTTAATGAGATATTTACCATTAGTTGCTGATTCTGCACATAATTTTAGTTCTTCAAATGTTGTTTTTTATGAAAATAAAGATGGTAGTACTTTAGATCTAATCAATTTTGGTATATTTGATCTGATTAGTAATACTAGAAATGATTCGAATGTTTTATATTATTATTCGCATTCAAGTGACTCGTCTAAAGTTCTTCCTGAATTCCTTAGTGATAATACTAGTTTATCATTTGTTTATTCTAAAAGTCTTGCGGAGTATCAAAATAAATCAATGTTAAGTAGAATCTCAGATTTTGTTGATATTCTTACAGGTCGTCATCTTTTTTTATCAGAGTATTTTTATAATTATTTAAACAGTGATATTGAATCTTCTGATGCTTTATTTTGTTCTGATATTGTTTATAGTGATTTTGTTGATGTTTCTAGTATTTCTGATGCTAATGGTCTTGACTTTGAGTGCACTTATTTATTGTCACATTTGAATGATCAATTAAGCTCAGGTATTAGAATTACATTAAGAAGCAGATATAATAATACTCTTGCTTGGTTAGCAGAAATGAAATTAAAAAAAGAAATTGAAACAAAATTTAAAGCTGCAGAAGCTAAGATTCTTGATGATTTTGACAATCATAGAATTGGCGAGAAAAAAAAACAAAGACTACTTTTAGCTTTATATAACAAACATAAGAAAGAGGAGTTAGAAAGAGAGGAGGCGAAAAAAAAATCTCAAATGCCTATAATCAGAATGAGTAATTATTTTAATTTAGATTCTTCATTAGATGATATTAACGAAGCTTTATTAAGAAAAATAACATCTAATGTATCAAATAAATCTTTTGTTAAAGATGTTTACCAATATGAGTATGAAAATATTAGCGATATTTCAAATAATATTTCTTTATCTAATGTAGATGACGATAGTGTAGTATCTATTTCTGAATCATCATCTGACAATCTGGATAATGTGAACCACTATGACTCCAGTTTAAATATTAGAAATGAAATAGTTAAAAATAAATTATTTAGGAAAAATAAATCAATATTAGATCAACAACGTAGTGTACGTTTAATGAATTGTTTAAACGATTTGTTAAATTATTCAGAATCCCATAGTTTAAATATTGAGCATCCATCTGATTTTAGTGCTGAAATACATTTAAGTAAGCAATATAATTTTTTGAAATCATTATTTACTAGTTACAAAGCTAGTAATAAATTTCCTGTTCAATATGTTTCTCATTTAGATAGTTTTAATTCTACAAAAAAATTAGGTGCTCATATTGATAAACATATAATATCTATGTATAGAAAAAAAAATATTCATGTTCAATTAATTGCACCAACTGTGAAAGGTTTATTTTATTATCCAAATATTAATTTACATGATAATAAGTTTAATTATTATATGTATTGGGATATTAATTGTTTATATTATAAATTTATAGGTCTTTTAATAAAACATGGTAAACGTCATAAGGCTGAGTTTATTTTAAATGATAGTTTTTTATTTATTAAAAATTTAAGTTTATGTAATCCATTGTATGTTTTTATGAAAGCTCTTTATAATGGTCAAACATTTTTTGAATTTACTAAACAAAAAAAGCAAACAAAATCTTTATTGATTCCTAGATATACTCCTTTAAATAAACGTATAAAAATCTCGATGCGTACTATTGCACAAAATATACGTAGTGGCGATGTGTTACGTAAAACAATGAAGGCGAAAAAATATAAAGTAAACACTTCTTATTTGTTATCTAATATATTTATATCTTATTTTTTTAAAATTGGTAAAGTGAAAAATGATTTAATTACTAATGTTACTAATGCTTATAAACAAAAACATTTATTAAAAAAAAATTCAGGCACTTTTGTTTATAATAGATTATTAAAGTTCTTAGCTTTTCGTAAGATTAGAGGATATCATATAAGTAAATAATCGTTTATTATTATTCGCTATCATTAATTTTTAATAATTACAGTAACTATTAATTAGTATTAATGCTGTAAATATCTAAATTTTCATTTTAGTATGAAATCTGTTTTATTAAAAACTAAAAATTCAAATTTATTCCCTTATTTATTTAAAATAGATAAGAAGAAATGGAAACATAATAAATTATTTATAAATGATAAAAAAATACGTTTAGAAGATAGTTGTTTTAATAGTACTATTTTAAAATTTTGTGATTTTATAGGTGTAGCTGTACCACGTTTTTGTTATCATGATAGATTATATATTGCTGGTAATTGTAGAATGTGTATGGTAGAAATTAAATCTTCTTTTAAACCAGTAATAGCTTGTTCTACTACATTAGCTAGAGGAATGCATATATATACTACTACTTTTTTTGTAAAAAAAGCTCGTGAAAATGTAATGGAATTTTTACTAATTAATCATCCATTAGATTGCCCTATTTGTGATCAAGGTGGTGAATGTGATTTACAAGATCAAGCTATTATTTTTGGTAGTGATCGAGGTAGATTTAAAGAGGTGAAAAGATCAGTGTTGGATTTATTCATGGGGCCAGTTGTTAAAACTATTATGACAAGATGTATCCATTGTACTCGTTGTATTAGATTTAGTGAGGAAGTTGTTGGTAATAGTAATTTAGGTCGTTTAGGTAGAGGTGACAGTACAGAAATTGGTACTTATGTTACTAGACCTTTTATTGATGAGTTATCTGGTAATATTGTAGATGTTTGCCCTGTTGGTGCATTAACTTCAAAAAGTTATGCTTTTAAAGCTCGACCATGGGAGTTAAAAAGCTTGGAATCAATTGATATTTTAGATAGTTTAGGTAGTAATATTAGAGTTGATGTTAAAGGTAATGAAATAGTTAGAATTTTACCAAAAAGACATGATTATTTAAATGAGGAATGGATTACTGATAAAATCAGATTTTCTTTTGAAGGTTTAAAAAATAATAGAATTATTTTTCCTATGTACAGGACTGATAGAGATTCTTTATTACAATCATGTAGTTTTCCATTTTTATTTAACCATTTAATTACTCGTATCAGTAATATTTCTAATAACAATCTTAATGTTAAAGTAGAATTAAGTAGCTATTTTACTTCTGCACAAGATTATTTACATATTTATAACTTTTTTTCATTATTGGCAATTGATAATATACATTATAATAGTAATGTGTTGGATAGTAATATTGATTTTAGATATAATTATTTAGTAAACTCTAGTTTACGTATTTTTACTTATTTTGATAGTTATTTATTAGATAATATAAATTTAAAAACTGTAAATCCTCTAATAAATAGTAGATTGAAACATCGTAAGTTACGAAAAGGTAATAACGTAAATGTTAGTTATATTGGTAAAAATATTAAATTAAATTACGATTATAATCATATTTCAAATTCAAATTTAACTTTTTTTAATATTATAGAAGGTAAACATTTTTATAGTAACCGTTTTTTTAGGGATTTAAATATTGTTAATAATTTAAATAGTAGCTATGAAAATATGAATGTTTATAACTATTTAAAACAATTTAAATTAGATGTACATTTTACTACTATTTTAAACAGCAGCAGTGATGTTACTATTTGTGATATTGGCCATGTGAATCCTAAAAATTCTAGTACTGCGGATGTTATGTACTTATTTAATACTGAATACAACAACATATCTCAATTAAATAGTTATGCTAAATCTAAAGAACTAATTTATCATGGTACTAATATTAGTGAGGAGATTAGACAATATGTTACTGTATTAATACCAGCTACTTCTTTTTTTGAGACAAGTAGTACTTTTAGTAATTGTATCGGTATCGGCCAATCTACTAGTCAGGTTGTAACTAAAATTAACAGTTTTTATAGTGTTTCTGATTTATTATTACAAATTTGTAATATTAAAAATTTTGCTAATATTTCTTTTGCTGGGTTATATGCTATTACTTCGTTTAACACACAGTTTAGAAAAATATATCCATATTCTATGATGGATTATTTTATACATATAGGTAAATATAGCAATGTTACATTTAATAATACTAATATATTACCAAGTGTACATAACAGTAAAGATTATTATAAAACTGATAATGTTACATTAAATTCTGATACTTTACAGAAATGTTCTTTATTGTTATCTAAACAAAGTAATAATTTTTTTAATTAGTTTTTTCTCTAAATAATTTATACTTATATTAGTTCTGGTAGCTCAGTTGGTAGAGCGTAGGACTGAAAATCCTCGTGTCAGTGGTTCGAGTCCACTTCAGAACAAATATTTTTTATTGTTAATTTTATTAATTAGGTAGATGACAGAGTGGTCAAATGTGCTTGTTTGGAACACAAGTTTAGGATAACTAAGCGAAGGTTCAAATCCTTCTCTATCCTATTTTTTTTAGGTAGGGTTGTTCTGTTTAATTGTATTATTTATATTATTTCATTAATATGATCTTAGAAAGAGATAAAATATTTAATTATTATAATACTGCAGAAAACCGCGAACGTATGGAAAACTATATAGCTCAAGACGTTGCTTTCACAACTGAAAGAAGATATTTTCATTATTATAATGATGTACCTTATACACGTTGGCCATTTTACATTAGTAACTTTGTGGGTTTATTTTTGTTTTTTGGTGTTTTATATATTAATAAATACGAATACGCTGGTTATTTAGCAATTATTTCATTTATTTCACTTGTTTATAATGTTTTTGGTTGGTTTAATGATATGTTAATTGAATCAATGGTTTTTGGTAAATATAATAGAAAAGTACGTAAAACAATTGCTGCTGGTTTCATTTTATTTATCCTTTCTGAAACATTATTATTTTTTGGTTTTTTTTGGACATATTTCGATAGATTCTTTCATCCTTCTGCATTTTTAGGTAATAGATCTGTTCCATATGGTTTTGAAATGGCTATTTGGTATAAAAAACCATTAGTAGCTACTTTAGTATTAATTGCTTCTGGTTATATTGGTAACTGTGCACATTATTATATGAAAATGAAAGACTGGCATACAGCTGTATGTTATTCTATTGGTTGTATTTTATTTGGTTATGCTTTCTTAGCAATGCAATTAGAAGAATATATGCATCTATATTTTGATATTTCTGATAGTGTGTTTGGTAGTATTTTTTATTTATTAACTGGTTTCCATGGTTTACACGTTTTAGTTGGTATGCTTATGTTAAATTTTCAACATGATCGTTTATATCATTACCATTTCTCACAAGAAAGAAATTTAGGTTATGGTTTAGCTTTATTATACTGGCATTTCGTTGATATTATCTGGATCTTATTATTTATATCTATATATGTATTAAATTTTAATGTACAACAAGCTGAGTATGACTATTTTTCTCTTTTTAGAATTAGATTTAATATGTCATTTGAGTAGTCATTAACATATTTAATATTATTTAAATAGTAAGATTATTTTTATATCAATCTTTTTTTTGTTTGTTTTTTATATATAAAAACTTTGTGTAATTTATTATTTTAACCCATCTTATGTATACAGCTTTAATATTAATAATCTATATATCTTTAATAAGTTCATCAATTTTGATGATATCAGCAGTTAATCCAATAAATTCTGTTTTATTTTTAATATGCTCATTTTTATTTAGTTCTATCATATTTATATTGTTAGGTATTGATTTTTTTGGTTTCATTTTTTTAATCATTTATGTTGGAGCAATTGCTGTATTATTCTTATTCATTGTTATGATGTTGAACATTCAAAAAATACAAACAGATAAGTATACTTATCTTACTATTGGTATTTTTATTTTAATTATTTTATTTCTAGAAGTGTTTATTTCATTGTTATATGGTTATGCAGATGTATTGAATATAAATGAATTCAGTTTTAATAATATTAACAATTTATTTATATACAATATGAATTATAGTGATGAAGAATCTCATTATTTTACTTTGTATAGCATTGCTTTATTATTATTTCAGATTAATCCATTGAATTTAATATTAGCAGCTTTGAATTTATTAATTGCTATGATTGGTGCAATTGCTTTAACTAATAATACTAGTGGTAGTAATATTATTGAAAATAAAGAATTTACAGAAAGAGATATGCATATTTATAATGTGTATGTTTATTAGTTTTTTCTCTAAATAATTTATTTTTATATGTATTGTTTCAGATGGCTGAGTGGTCAAAAGCGCTGGCTTTGAATTCCAGTTTATTTATATAAGCGAAGGTTCAAATCCTTCTCTGTCCTATATCTTTTATTGTTTTACGTTTTTATTTAAAATCATTTATATATAATAATTTATATTAATATAAATTATTATATTACCTATTGCAGGGAATTCTTTTTATATAGTAAAAACTATGAATTTAAAATTAACACAACTTTTATTTGAACTTGGTATGCACATTGGTGAGCATAAAAGTAAAGTATCAAATGTTAATTCTTTTTTCTTATTAGGAGTAAGAAAAAACCTACATATTATTGACTTAAATGTGACTGTTTATTTTTTAAAGAATGCTTGTAGTTTTTTGAAAAATTTAGGGAGTAAGCAAAGCTATTTGTTTTTTTATTATACTAATTTATCTAATTTAGATAAAAGATTAATTAGCTTTTTCATATTCCATTTATATAGAAGCAATCACTCTTTTTTATTCAATAATTGGAAACATGGATTATTATCTAATTATAATATGCAGGCTTCTGATATTCTAGTTGATTTGTTTCCAGGAAAGAATAGTGTTAAGTCTAATATTAAATTTACTTCTCTTTTATTTAAGATGATTTATTTTTCCTTTAATACTAGAGAAGCAGGTATGAGATGGTTTAAGCATTTAAAGATTATTAAAAAATACTGGAGATTCTTTGTATTTTATTGTTTTTTTAAAAACTTAAATGCATTACCTGATGTTGCAATTATTATGAATGCAAATAAAATGATTACTCCTGTGAGGGAATGTAATTCTTTAAAAATACCTGTTGTTGGTGTTGTGGATAGTGATAGTAAAAGTAATTTTTTTACATATCCAATTCCAGGTAACGATAATTCTTTTTTAATTGCTGCTTTTTTATTTATTCTATTTATTAATTGTTATAAGAAAGGTTTATTATCTAATTTTAAATATTAATTGAATATTCATTTAGTTATTATTTAAAATCATTTGATCACTTATTGTCAATCTAGTTTTATACCTTATGGTAGATCCAAAAAAATTGAAATTAAAAGTTATTTCATATGAGAAATTTAGAGATTTAACAAAAACTATTCAAATAGTTGCGTTATCTAATATCTCTGAATTAAAAGAAAATATTTCTAACAGATTTTTAGCATTAACTCCTTTTTTATCTTTTTTTAATATTCAACATTACGCAGAGTGTGAGAATATGCAATGCTTAGTAATGCCTATTACTATTGATAAAAATTGTTGTGGTCCACATAATAATGAAATTTTTAGTGCTGCTGGCGAAATTATTGATACTTTAGAGGATTCATTAAATACTGTTAGAGTATTTAGTACTGGTGTACGTGGTAAAATGGCTATGTTAAGAGATTATCCAGGTATATTAATTAAACATATTGCAAAATATAACAGAGATATTTCTGCATTTTCTATTTTCAGTTTCTCTATTATAGTGGAAAAGATAATGAAATTAAATTTAGATAGATATTTCATTATCTTTAATAGATTCATTACTGTTTTTTCACAAGAAACTTCTTGTTATCAAATTTGTTCATTTAATGAATTTACTAATATACTAATTGATAAAATTGATTTAACAGAATCTATTTTCCACAGAGTTGCTTTAGATAATAAAGATTATCCAAATTATTTAAGCGACCTTTATAATTTTGGTTTTGCTTTAGTATTAATGGATGCATTTGAAGAAAATGAATATAGTTCTTTAGGTGCTCGTATTGTTGCTATGGATAGTGCTAAAAAAAACGCTGGTAAAATGATTGATGAATTAACTATAAAATATCACAAAGCTAGACAAGAAGCTATTACTAATGAATTAATCGAAATTGTTTCTTGTGCTAATTTCCTATAGTGTTATCCTTTTTATTATCGGAGAATTATTTACATTAAAGAAAGGTTATATATTATTTGTCCTTTTAAAAGATTCAATTTGTTGTTATTTTTTATTAAATAGTATATAATACAAAAATAACATGGTATTAGAATTTAAAATGATCGGTGCAGGTTTAGCAACAATCGCTTTAGGTGGTGTAGGTGTAGGTATTGGTTTAATTTTTAGTAGCTTATTAGAAGGTATCTCCAGAAATCCTTCTGTACACCAAAGATTATTTAACTTAGCTATTTTCGGTTTCGCATTAACTGAAGCTATTGCATTATTTACTATTATGATCGTATTCTTAATTTTATTTTAATTTATTTGTGTTTACCATTATGGTAAAATAAATTAAAATATAAGAGATATTTTCATCTATTGATTACTTACTAATGTACATTTAAATATGAAATATTTATTAATAATTTTTACATTATTAAATTTCACTAATTTCTTTTTATTATTTCAATCTGAATCATTTATTTTATTTATTTCATTTTTCTTCATAGTATCTTACTTTTATGCATTTATGAATATAAATTTAAAATCTATTCATGTTGAAAATTTACAATGGATTGAAACAGTTAGATTCTATATTACATTGTCTAGCTGGCATAAATCATATATTCGTTATAATGAATTAAAAATTGCTAGTTTTTATAAATTAGTATTAGTTTTAAAAAAAAATTTCTTTTTAAAATTACAAAAAATTAATAATTTATTAGTAAACAATCATTATAATAATCTAAAAAAATTACAATTATTAAGATTAACACATATTGAAAGAAAAACAAAATTATATAAAGAGTTAGTTAGATCCAATAAATCACATACTAGATCTATTATATTAATTGGTAATGTTATATAACATCTGTTTTTTATTTTTATCTTTGATTACTTATTTATATATTAGATATATATGCCACAAATTGATATTTTTATCGTAGTTAGCCAATTACAATTTTTATTATTTTTCTTTTTAGGATATTTTTATTTTCTAAAAAAAATATTACCATTAATCAGTTTAGAAATGAAATTTAAACAAAAAGTATTATTATTTCATATGAACTGGTTTGCTAATAATATAAATCAAACTATTTACTACAGAGAATCTTTTAGTACTTTATTAGTTAAATTTAGATCTTTATTAGAAATATTTAATTTTATTATTAAAAAACGTGATGTTTTTTATGGTATCTATGACATTGATTTAATGTTAGTTCGTTTTCAATATAGACAAGTTAAATAATAATTACACTTCATGACAATAAATAGCATTTTTATTAAACTATTACTACGTAACAAAACATATTGGACTAATAAATTAAATATACATTCTAAAATAGTGATAAAATCTTTTTATAAAAATTCAGAATCTTCATTATTAAGTAGTATGAGAAGTATTAATGCTTTATTATTAGAATCTATCAGTAACTCATTAAATAGTTATTCATTTATTAATCAGGTACTTTTATTTAGTCATTTGCATAACAAATTATTGTCTAAATTTTCTTTATCTGGTTCTGTTTTTTTAACATCTGATAGCGTTAGTCATTTGTCTTCTAATAATCTTATTATATCTACATTAAATGTACGTAATTTATTTAATGTTTGTCGTAATAGCTCTAATATCAGTATTTTATATCATATAATATTCAGTATTTATATAAATATTATAAATATTTTTAATTCTAAATTATTATATGGTTTTAACTGGTCTTCTAGTAAATTACCAAAACATTCACATAAATATACAGTATTAAGATCTCCTCATATTGATAAGAAATCTAGAGAACAGTTTGAAATTCTAACACATAAGTCATTAATTTCAGGATTAAATTTATTAGGTTCTGATAGTGTAAATTATATAAAAAACAAATCTAATAGTGAATATATAGAATATATATATTAATTATCTATATAATTAATATTGTAATAACACTAAGTGTTATATTTATTATTCTTTGTTTTATTTGATTACTTATTATTTTTAATCATAATTCTTGAGTTTTAATAAATTTTTTTATTTTTTAAAAAATAATATAATATCCACATACGTATTATATTACTTTAATATGTATACATTTTCTAATAATTCAAGTAACGAAAATATTTCATCAGTAAATATGATTAATACAGCTGTTTCTAATAACATAAAATCGTTTGGTTTTAATATTAAAAGCCATGCTCGTACTATTAAAACATTATTTTTATTAGAAGTTTCTAGAGGTATGTTTTTTGCATTGAAAAACTTATTTGATAGAAAAGCAACAATTAATTATCCTTTTGAAAAAGGACCTATCAGTTCTAGATTCAGAGGTGAACATGCATTACGTAGATATCGTACTGGTGAGGAAAGATGTATTTCTTGTAAATTATGTGAAGTTATTTGTCCTGCTTTAGCTATTACTATCGATTCTAGTATGCGTCCAAATGGTAGCCGTAAGACAGATAGATATGACATTGATATGACTAAATGTATTTTCTGTGGATTATGCCAAGAAGCTTGTCCAGTTGATGCTATTGTGGAAGGTCCAAATTTCGAATATTCTACTTTTACACATGATGAGTTATTGTATGATAAAACACGTTTATTAATGAATGGAGATTTATGGGAAATCGAAATTTTTAATAATTTGAAAAAAGAAAGTATTTATAGATAATAGATATTTGTATTTATTGGTCTGTTTTTTTAGGTATCATAGATATACTATGCAAATTATATTATACATTTTTTATTTTTACTTATATCTTTGGTTATGTACAATTCTAATTTGTACTATACTAGGATACGTTTCTATAATTAAGTAATAATGTCTTATTATGATAGAGTATGGAAACGTTGGGTATGGACAACCAACCATAAAAGAATTGGTATTTTATACATCTTTTTTGGTATTTTTAATGGTTTCTTAGCAGTATTATTTTCTATGATTATCAGATTAGAATTAGCATTCCCTGGTGATCAAATTTTATTTGGTGAATATCAATTTTATAATTTAATCACAACAATGCATGGTGTATTAATGCTATTTATTGTTGTTATGCCTATATTATTTGGTGGTTTTGGTAACTACTTTGTGCCATTATTAATTGGTGCTCCAGATATGGCATTCCCAAGATTAAATAATTTTAGTTTTTGGATTTTACCACCTGCTACTTTATTAGCATTCGTTTCTACTTTTGTTGATGGTGGTCCAGGTACTGGTTGGACATTATATCCACCTTTATCTTCTACACAAACACACTCAAATTCTTCTGTAGATTTTTTAATTTTAAGTTTTCACTTAGTTGGTGTTTCTTCCATAGTATCCAGTATTAATTTTATTTGTACTGTGTTATATTTTAAAAGTGAATCTATGTATTTAAAAGATTTACCATTATTTGTTTGGTCTGTGTTTATTACTTCTTTCCTATTAATTTTAGCTATTCCAGTATTAGCTGCTGCTATTACATTATTATTTTTCGATAGAAATTTCAACACTAGTTTCTTCGATCCAGCTGGTGGTGGTGATTTAGTATTATACCAACACTTATTTTGGTTCTTCGGTCATCCAGAAGTATATATTTTAGTAATACCTGGTTTTGGTGTAGTTAGTCATGTTATTTCTACTTTCTCTCAAAAAAGAGTTTTTGGTCATACTTCTATGATTGCTGCTATATTAATCATCGGTATTGTTGGTTTTATTGTTTGGGCTCACCACATGTATACATCTGGTATAGATACTAACACTAAAGCTTATTTTACTTCTGCTACTATGGTAATCGCTATTCCAACTGGTATTAAAATCTTTAACTGGTTAGCTACTATGTGGGGTGGTTCTATTTGGTTTTATACTCCAATGTATTTTGCTGTAGGTTTTGTAGCTTTATTTACAATGGGTGGTTTAACAGGTATTATCTTAGCTAACGCTGGTATTGATGTTTCATTACACGATACTTATTATGTTGTTGCTCACTTCCATTATGTTTTATCTATGGGTGCTGTTTTTGGTATTTTCTGTGGTTTCTATTATTGGTTTGGTAAAATGTCAGGTTTCCAATATTCCGAATATTTAGGCCAATGCCACTTTTGGTTAACTTTCATTGGTGCTAATTTAACATTCTTCCCAATGCATTTCTTAGGTGTAGCTGGTATGCCTAGAAGAATTCCAGATTATCCAGATATGTATCAAAAATGGAATACTTTTGCTAGTTTTGGTAGCTTAATTTCATTCTTTAGTTTATTATTTTTCTTTTATGTAATATATGATGCTCTTGTACGTAAAATCCCTTGTGGTAGAAATCCATGGATTTTCTCTACTCATGATGATATGTCATACAGAACATCTAGATTATCATATTATGTAACTAATAACTATATTGCTAAAGATTATAGAACTAACCAACAATTTACTAAAGTAGATCATAAATATTATGAACAATGGTTATTATATAATTATGTATATAATTTAAAATATGTTGTATTATTAAAAAATATTAAAACTTTTAGTTTAGAATGGACATTACCTTCTCCAGTTCCTGCTCATACTTTTGCAGTAGCTCCTAAAATAATTACAGTTTCTAGTAATTATAAAAATTATAGAAAAAATTATTATTTTAGAGATTTAAGTAATCCAAAAAACAAAAGATTTATTTTACCTGCTGGTTCTGGTATGAGCAAAGATTTAGATGTTATGATCGAAATCTTCTTCAGTCCTACACGTAAAAATATATAATTTATTAATATAAACTTTTTCAGTTGAACACTTAAATATATATATATATATCTATTGAATGTATAAAATTGATTACTTATGTATTATTAGAAATATACATTTTTATATACACGTATTTATTATATGAATAGGTTTGAAACTTATTTATATATTATTTTTATATTTATGTATTTTCCACCATTAATAATAAAATTGACTACTTAGTATTTATCAATAATTAATGTTGCTATCTTTCAAATCTAAAATATTTTAGATTAGTTTAAATAGGTACAATAGATGTAATAAATAATTTAGTCTCTCTTATGAGAGAGAGAAATCTAGAGTAGCAGGGTAGATTTCGAATTGGACGAGGAACGAGTCCAATAACGAAATAAAAATAATAATAAACAAGAATAGAATAAATAAGATAATAATGATCACGAATGATAGAATAATAATATAATACATATAAATGTGGATTCATTCGAATGAATCCACAAAAACAATATAACATGTAGAATGTAGAGTTGTGTGAGATCCTGCGGTAATGAAGTAAAGAGTGTTTTCTTGGTCAACTTGGGTATGAGTAATGTAATGTATGAGTTTTGTATGTATGAGTTTGTATGTGTGAGTTTGTGTGTGTGTGTATAATGAGCAGATAGTAGTTGATAACATATAATAAAGTAATTAATGGTTTGGGAAAAAGAATAGAAGAAAAAAAATGTTAAATGAATATATATTAAAGTTTAATCCAATAACACCTTCACAGAGACATACTTGTTTAGTGAATAAACGAAAATTATCAGAGAATAGTAAGATAAAACGTTTATCATTATCTTTACCAAGAAATAGTGGTAGAAATAATACAGGTATGATAACAGTTAGACATCAAGGAGGAGGTGTAAAGAAAAAATATAGAAAAATAGATTTTCAGCGAAATATATATAACATACCAGCGGAAGTATATACAATAGAATATGATCCATATAGATCATCATTTGTATCATTAATCCATTATGCGAATGGTTTATTTTGTTATATATTAACAACACAATTTAATTTATATAAACAGTTATTTATTTATAATTACAATGAAAGAATAGCTTATCACAATACAGGAGATTCAAATTTATTATTGTATTTTGATAACGGAACACTATTACATAATGTAGAATTATATCCAGGTAAAGGAGGAGTAATCTCCAGATCAGCAGGTACATTTAGTTTATTAGTAAACGTAAGTAAAAGTAGCTCAAAGATAAAAATACCTTCAGGTAAAATATTACAATTATCATCCTATTGTAGAGCAACATTAGGTATAGTGTCAAATCAATGGTACAGATATTTAAATCTAGGTAAAGCCGGTCGTTCAAGATGGTTAGGAATAAGACCATCTGTACGTGGAGTAGCAATGAATCCTATAGATCATCCACATGGTGGAGGTGAAGGAAAGAAGACAGGTAGAGCAAGCCCTTTTTCTGTTTGGGGTAGAAGACAAAAAACAGTGAGTTAAAAATAAAATTAATGATTAGATCTTTATACAAAGGACCTTATATAGATAATAAATTATTAAAAGATGCAATAGATGCAAAAATAAATAATAAAAAAGTATTATATACTCGTAGTAGAAGTTCAACAATAACTTTTGATTTTTTAGATTTAACTGTGTTTGTATATAATGGAAAAATCTATTACCCATTAGTGGTAAAAGAATACATGTTGGGTTATAAATTTGGTGCTTTTTGTTTCACTAAAAAAAGAGCAGTATTTAAGAAAAAAAAGAAAAAATAAGTAATGAGTCGCATAAGCAATTTAAATACATTAAAAATTGGAATTTTTGGAAATTGGTACTCTTCTTGGTATGATAAAGAATATTATAACTTCTTGTTATTTAAGGATTATAAATTAATCCAATATTTAAATTCGATATTTTATCGTTTAAGATTACCAACTTCACATTTTTATATAAATAGAATAAATCAAAAATATTATTATATTGAGTCTAATATATATATAACTCAAAGCACTTTTAGACGTTTAACTAAGTCAATTCGTACATATAAAGAAATCTTTAGATATATCTCTTTAATAGAATATTTATTTGATGTTGTTTTTTTATTACCTAAAGATTCAGTATCCACTAAAGGTTTAAAGTTAATAAATAGAAACATAAACGATTATAATTATCACTTATACTTTTATCTATTAAATACAGCTAGATTAAATATTAATGCTAGTACATTTTTCAATAGATTTGACTGTATGTATTTTATAAATAATTTAATAACTAGTATTTTTTTAAATAAAAGAAATACTTCTAAGAAAAAAAATAATATTAAGTTAAGTGTCTTTTCTAATTTTTTAAAAGTAAATAGTACTAGCAGAGTAAAATTTATTGATAACCAATCAGAACTAAGTAAAAAAAAATTTAGTAAAAATAGTTTAAGCTATTTTTATCTAAACTCTTTTTATTTAAATACTAGTAACGTTAATTCATATTATTATATATTCAACGTTAATTATTTAAGTATATTACGATTGTTAATGAAATTTCTAAATATATTTATAAATAATTTTATTTTTACATTTTTTAATATTTATATAGTATTATCATTAAGTAAAAACAGTTTTAAATTAAATCAATTAGTATACAATACTGAATCTTTTTTAATAAAAGGTATTAGTTATTTACGTAAAGTTAATATTTTATTTAATTATAGATTATTTGTTAAATCTAATGTTAAACTAAATTATTTGAATAATTTAGATAACAGCAGTTATAGTAGTATATTAGATTCTAAAAAAACTAGAAAAGCTTATGTTTCAAATATTGATTTAGTAAAAATCAATTACAATTCAAATAAATTTAACAAATATTTAAATTTATTATTAAATAATAATAATAATTTATTTGGATTATTATATATTCAAGACTTTGATTCATTTTCTAAAAAAAACCTAAGCAATAGTATTACAATCGAAAATGATCAAGTTGAAGCTATATACTACAAACAGATAAATCATTTCAATAATTTTTTCAAACGTATTTTTGTATATATTTATAAAAAGTTTTTTAATTCATTTCATTCTTCAATAGAATTAACAATCTCTTCGTTTAGTGGATTGCAGTGCTTCTTTTTACCTACTTATTACATAAAAACTTTTCCAGTGTTTGATACTAAATTATTATTAGATTATATATCTTATAACTTAAAAAGAAGACATCATATAACTAAAATATTTAATAAGATAGCATCTATTCAGCGAAAACAAAATTCAGATTCTTCCAAAACATTAATTGGATTATTTAATGAATTTGGTAATATAAATAATAGATTATTAAATCACGATAAATATTTATCATTTTTTAATTTAAATGCGATTTATGAATCATTAAATATTGAAAATATATATAATGATCAGGTGAAAAAAAAGAAAAATCCAATATCCGGTATAAGAATTGAATTTAGTGGTCCACCTAAAAAAGCGGAAAGAACAGCTGTAGTTGCTTATCATGATATTGTACAGGATTATCGATTAACAGGTAAAATGCCAACACACAGCGTTTATGCAGATATACATTATTATCAATCTCATATCAGATTGAGACGATCAACCTTTGGTATTAAAGTATGGTTATTTTATTATACACGTATATTAAATTGTAATAACGTAAATAAAACTATACTATAGTAATTTAATCATCATTTCCATTAAAATAGAATGATGATTTGGTTTGTTTTTATAAATAAAACATATATTTATTTTCCTATATTATGAAACAAAAGAAACTATTTAGACGAAATATATATAAAAAAGGAATTACTTCTTTTAGTAGAGATTTAATTTCAGGAGATTTTGGTTATGTAGTACTAAAAAACCACGTGCTAAATAAAAAGAATTTAGAGTCGGGTAGAGTATTGATACGTAGAGAATTAAAAAAAAAAGCATATTTATTTGTACGTCCTAAATTTACAATACCAGTAACTAAAAAAGCAAATGGAGTACGTATGGGTAAAGGTAAAGGACCAATACATGAATATATTAGTTTTTTAAAGGTAGATTCTTGCTTATATGAAATGAAAAAAGTTCAATTGGCAAATGCTTTAAAAATATTAAAAAAATTGTCTTATAAATTTGGAGTACCTTTAGCATTAGTGCATCGAGATGGTACAAGATATTATGTGAAAAAATGATCTATTTAAATACAAGAGTTAATATTGCGGATAATTCAGGTGGTAAAGTAGGTGAATGTATTAAAGTATTGAATTCTAAATATGGTAAAGCACGTTTATCTGGTTTAATTGTAGTAGCTATTAAAAAGGCAACTATTAATAAAAAAGTTAAGTTGCATGATGTGCGTACTGGTGTAGTAGTTAGAATAAAAAAATATGTGAGACGTAGTAATGGTACACGTATTGCTTTTGGTGATAATGCAATTATATTAATTGATAAACGAGATAATCCTTACGGAACCCGTTTATTTGGTCCTGTAGCAAGTGAGCTAGTAGTGAATAAATATAACAAAATAGTATTTATGTGTTCAAGTATAATTTAATATGATATTGTCAAATGAATTAAATAATAATAAAATTTTGAATAATGCGAATTATATAGAACAATATAGTTCAGAAAAACAACAGGATGTTTTAAAATTAAGAATAAACTTTACTCTAAAAAATTTAGAGCAAAATAGATTTCTTTTTGTAATGAATTTATTATTACTTGAACGAGCTTCAAGTCAACGTGTAGTATTTATTAAGGAAAATACTAATTTTGCTAAAGTAGCACCTTTAAAAGTGGGTTGTACAGTTACATTAAGAAAAAATGTGCTATTAAATTTTATGAAGATGTTTGTACTATACTCATTTCCTAAAATACATCAAGAAATAATAAATAGTAATAATAAAGTAAATAAATATAAATTATTATCAATAAATTTTGATAAGTTTTTATTTATTGCAATGTTTTCATATTTTACAGACTTTGATAGATTCTTAGTTCATTATGAAAATTTAATATATAATTTTCATTTTGAATTATATACTGGTTCTCATAAATTTTTATTAAATAGATTAATTTATAGTCTGTATGGCTTACAAACTTTATAGTCTTAGATGGCAGGTGTATTATTACGAAAAAAAAATATAAAAATAAGATATAACAAAGATAGAAACTATATAAAATATGTAATAAGTAATACATTATTAAAAGATAGTTATCTAGATAAAGTTATCAATTTGAAATATTTATTTACACATTCAAATAAGACATTCAGAAATTCTAGTATTACTAAGATAAAAAATAAATGTTTAATCACAGGTAGAAATAGATCAGTACTTAGAAAATTCAGATTGTCTAGAATGTTTTTTAAAAATTTAGGTGTTTGTGGTTATATTAATGGTCTTAGAAAAGCAAGTTGGTAGCCATTTTTCGAAAGTATATAATATATGAGGGAAAAATAATAACTAACTATAATGATAAATTTTGCATCAATTTTAAATCAAGCAATTAAGCATAATAAAAACATATGTAATGTACCATTAACTAATGTAAATTTAGAAATTTTAAAAATTTTATATGCTAATGGTTTTATTTATTCATATACATTGGACTATAGAAAATTAAAAGTACTTGTTGCTTTAAATATAGTAGGGGACGCTAATTCTATGAGACAAATAAAAATTGTTTCTAAGCCAAGTAAACCTATTTATTATACTGTAAAGCAATTAAAAAATAGAATAATCAAGGAAGGTAGATTTTTCATATTATCTACTAGTAGTGGCATTATAAGCAGTGAGTCCGCATTGAAATTAAATACTTCAGGAGAAGTATGGATAGAGATTGTTAAATAAATGTTACGCAATTATTGTACATTTTTATATTTTTATTTTTTTAATTACGTATTTATTTATACAGAACGTAATAAAATAGTTTGTGTAAGTAAACTTGGTAGTTTTAAATGTGTATTCAATTTATATTTTTTTTTATATAATTCTAATAGTTTGTTTATTTTTAAATCTTTTTTGATGAATTCTTTACATCTAAGAAATAATTTAAAACAAAACACTAAAAATCGAATTAATTTTCAATTATTTATTTCCTTGTTTATAGTTTCTATTTTTTCTGGTTTTAGAGCTAAATTCAAAATACATGGTAGAGGTTACAAATTACATAATAAGAATAATAATTTAATTTTTAAATTAGGTTATAGTCATTTGATTTTTAAAACATTAGATTTTTCTATATTTTTAAAGAAAAAAGATAAAAGAAAAGTGTTCTATACATTAGTTTCTTTAAATCGTCAATTATTAACTAATACTATAAGTACTTTTAGATCTTTTAGGGTACCTAATGTATATACTAAGAAAGGTATTTTAAATAATACTAAGAAAATAGCATTTAAGATTGGTAAAGTAAACATGGTTTAATTAATAATAATATTAATATTGTTATTACTAATAGTGATATTCAGTATCTTTTTTGATTACTTATATTTTATGTTTTTATTGTTATGTATGATTACCTTTTTAGTTTCTCACATTTTGATCGTAAACAATTAGAAGTGTTGAAAAGAGAATTGTTTACTCAGTCTAAATATGAGGTGTTTTTTTTAACTCGTAAGAATTTCTCTCAACATTATAATTCAACATATATTAATTTGAAAAAAATATTATTTGGTAAGTATTTAGTTATTAGAGATAATTCACAAAATAAAAATATCTCTTTGGAATCTATTTATGATAATTTGAAAAATGTAATTTCATATATTAATAGTAATGAAATGAATTTAAATTTTTTTTGTTTAGTATATAACAAAAATTATTATTTTTATGATTTTTTCACATTATCTTCAGAATACACTTTAAATACATTATATGGTATTACTAGACAAAATTACCAATATAATGCTTTGTATAGTGTGCAAATATTATATTTGCAATTCTTTTATTTTTTTATTCGCATTTTTAATTTAAATAACTTAACGTATTTAAGTATTGATAAAAATTATTGTATTAATAAGTAGATGATTACAATTAACCAATTATTATTTAATCATAAACGTAAAAGTAAAAAAACTAAAACACATGTACCAAGACTACAAGGTTGTCCACAAAAACGTGGTGTGGTTATTAAAGTGTTTGAACAGACACCTAGAAAACCTAATTCTGCAAAACGTAAATGTGTTAGAGTTAAGTTAAGTTCTGGTCAGAAAGTTTCATGTCATGTTCCAGGTATCGGACATAACTTGCAACAGCATTCTGTTGTATTAATCCGTGGTGGTAGATGTCAAGATTTGATTGGTGTTAGGTATAAACCAATTAGAGGTAAATTTGATTTGTTAGCTGTTAAAGGTAGAATTACTAGAAGATCTAAATTTGGACTTGGTAGTTTGAAAAAAAAATAATGAAATAAAAGTAATGGATAAAATGATGATATTTTTCATAAATGTTTATTATAGAAAATAAATAATATAAAAGAACATCCTAATTAAATAAATTTAATAGGTAATCATTTTATTTGTGTATAGCTCAGCGGTAGAGCAATTGACTTTTAATCAATTGGCCGTAAGTTCAAATCTTACTACACACACCCCCTCTCCTTTACAGTGTCGCCAAGTGGTAAGGCATACGGTTTTGGTCCGTATATACGTGGGTTCGATTCCTTCCACTGTAAAGGTTAAGATGAAAGGGGTACATTCTTATTAAATAGTAATTTATTTATGTAAAGATATAAATACTATTTGAAAATTAATCATTAAGTTCACCAGTTATTTTTAAGATTACACTTAAAAATAAATAAATTTTAATTAATTATTATGAAAAATAAAAAAAATGTACTTGAGCAAAAACAAGCTGTAAAAATATTAGAAGTTTCTGTAAAATTGAATATTAATTCAATGGAGGCTTCGTCTAAAGAACCAATTGGTCCTACATTGGGTCAATATGGTGTACCTATCAATGATTTTTGTAATGTATTTAATACTAATTCTAGTATTTATGAAGAACAAATACCATTGATAGCGCATGTATTAATATACACTGATAAAACTTTCGAATTAGATATAAAAATACCAACTGTTTCTTACTTTTTAAAAGCATCATTATTAATAGAAGATGTGGATTTATTCAAATCAAAACGTAAAGCAGGTTTTATTGATTTAAGAAATAACTTTTTACCTATTTATGATAAAAACACTCTTTATACAATATTAAAGTATATGTCAGATAATCTTATTTTTATAATTAATTTGAAAAGTTTTTTTAAAAAAACAATTGGAATAATTCGTTCTTCTGGTTTTTTTTTTTATTTCATTTGATTTATTCATCTGATAACTTAATTTATTGTTTTGTGTATGATAGTTAACGTTCTTAATCGTTTAAATAATAATATAAATTATTACTTTCGTGAATTAAATATAAAAAGAATAAATCTAATCAACCAAAAATTTATTCAATTTCCAAATACCGATGATTTTATTTGCTATCGTATTTTCAAATATGACAGTACAATAAATAGTAAACCATACATAGAAACATTCTTTCTTCGTGCACGAGAACATGCTCCAATGCTATTAGATACATTGATTTACTTAAAAGATGTTAAAGATGACTCTTTAGCATTTAGAAGATCTTGTAGAGAAGGTATTTGTGGTAGCTGTGCAATGAATGTAAATGGTGTAAATACATTAGCTTGTATTTACAGAATAGATCAGCATGTTTCTTATGTATTTCCATTTTTAAATATTTACCCTTTACCTCACATGGTAATTGTTAAGGATTTAATTGTTAATATGAAACATTTTTATAATCAATATCGTTCCATTAATCCTTTTTTAATGAAACATTATGAAATAGATTTATTGTCTAGTATTTCATCTAATAAATACAATACTCAAATCTATGTATCCAGACCTACAATTGAAAATTTACAATCTAAATCAGATAGACGTATGTTGGATGGATTATATGAATGTATTTTATGTGCTTGCTGTTCAACAAGTTGTCCTAGTTACTGGTGGCATGCTGAAAAATATTTAGGTCCAGCAATCCTATTACAAGCATACAGATGGATAATAGATTCCAGAGATTTAGCATTTGAATCAAGATTAGAATTTTTTAATGATGCTTATAAATTAAAAAGATGTCATTTAATTTTAAATTGTATTAGATGTTGCCCAAAAAGATTAAGCCCTGCAACCGCTATTGCTAATATTAAACACATGACACATTTATTAGAGGTTGAAAAATCTAATAGTAAATAACTTGATAACGTAATAAATTTATTTCTGTAATGAGTAAATATTTAATTTCAATTTTACCTAATTACATATATAATATTAATAAAAAAGAATATTATTATATTACAACACACAAACAGTATTTAAATAATTTATTGAGTTTTTTATTTTTACATATGAATGTACAAGCAAAAACTTTTATAGATTTATGTACTGTTGATATCCTTCAAAACAGAGATAGATTTGTATTAGTATATCAATTTTTATCTCATTATTTTCATAATCGTTTTTTTGTAAAAGTAAATTTAAATGAAATAGGTAGTATTTTTTCTATCTGTTCTCTATATCCTAGTGCTTCTTGGAATGAAAGAGAAGCTTGGGACTTATTTGGTATTAATTTTGTTGGTAATCATGATATGAGACGTATTTTAACTGATTATGGATTTCAAGGTTTTCCATTACGTAAAGATTTCCCTTTAAGTGGTTTTGTTGAAGTTTCTTACTGTGAAGTTTTAAAAAACATAAAATATTCCTCTGTTAGTTTTATACAAGAATTTCGTTTGTTTGATACTAAAAGCCCTTGGGAATTCTATCATAAATAGTATTGTTTTAGTATCATCATTAATTATTATGTAATTTATAATGTTGAATTCTGGTGTTTAATAATATTATTAGACAATAATTCATAAGTTTATCTGATTACTTTTTAGATACATATTCATTATGTTTAACGAATCTTTAAAAAATAAAAATATATTTATTTCTTTTATTTATAAGTTTTTCCATTTTTTTAAGACAGAATTTATTAACGTGCCTGCTCCACTAATTATATCTTGGGTAGCGCATCTTTTCTTTAGTTACGTATGGGTAATGTTTGATCCATTTTATTTAGGTTTTCAACATTGCTTAAATATAACTATTTTTGATTTGAATTTAAATTTTGGAATAGATGGTTTATCTTTATTTTTTATCTATCTTGTTTCATTTTTATTACCTTTATGTTTAATTAATATTTATTATAATCAAAGCTTCAGTCTTTCTGCCAGAAGTTCATATGGTATTGCATTATTAAGTATTAGTTTTTTATTAATTGTAGTTTTTTACACTTTAGATATTTTAGTTTTTTATATCTTTTTTGAAGGGGTTTTAATTCCTTTCTTTGCATATATTGGTATCTCTGGTTATAAAAAAAGAAGAATACATGCAGCATTCTTATTTTTTTTTTATACTTTATTTGGTTCTATGTTTATGTTAGTATCTATTTTTTCTATATACTTACATGCTGGTACTACTGATATAGAGTTACTTTGGTTAAGTGAATTTACAAATATAAACGAGAATTTTATCTGGTTTGCTTTCTTTTTATCTTTTGCTATTAAAGTACCAATGTTTCCATTCCATATTTGGTTACCAGAAGCTCACGTAGAAGCTCCAACTGAAGGTTCTGTTTTCTTAGCTGCTATTCTATTAAAACTAGGTACTTACGGTTTTTTACGTTTTTTATTTCCAATATTTCCAAACGCCACTTACTACTTTTCTCCTTTAGTATTATTAATGGCTACTCTTTCTGTGTTTTATACTTCTTTAACAACATTAAGACAAATTGATATTAAGAAAATTATTGCATACTCATCTGTTGCCCATATGAACGTTTGTATGATTGGTCTTTTTTCTTTTCATATTACTTCTTTAAATGGATCTGTATTTTTAATGATTGGTCATGGTATTGTTTCTGCTGGTTTATTCTTTATGGTAGGTTTCTTATACAATAGATATCACAGTAAAATAATTAAATATTATAGTGGCTTAGTACATACTATGCCTTTATTTTCTATATTCTTTTTTTTATTTTTATTAGGTAATATTAGTATGCCATTAACTAGTAATTTTATAGGTGAATTATTAGTAGTAATTGGTACATTTAATGCTGGTAATTATATACCTTTATTTTTTGTAGGCTTTAGTATTTTAATTTGTTCTATTTACTCTTTATGGTTATATAATAAAATTATTTTTTTAATGCCTAATAACAGATATATAAAACAGTTCATTGATATTAACTTCTTAGAATTTAGTGTAGTATTACCATTGATTTTATTAATGTTATTTGTAGGTATTTATCCAAATCCATTTTTTCAAATTATTAATCCTGCAGTTAATTATAACTTTTTTGAACTTTTAAGTATTCATTAATCTGTTTAAATATATTTGATCACTTGGTCATTAGATATTAGAACAAGTGAATACTTTTGAACGCGAGAATCATTCATTATCGTTTTTATATTTATTTTTTATGGCAGCACCTAAAAAAAAAAAAACACATATGAGAAAAAATATTAAGTATAAAAAATCAAATAATATATTATTAAATAGAGTATATGGATTTAAAATGCAACAAAATAGATTTATGAATCATGACATTGATTATTTTACTAATAGTCAACGTATGTCTAATCCTAATGGTAGTAGATTAAAACTTAGAGTTGATGATATAATGTTTAAATAAATTACTTATTATTTTTTGTAATATTACCTATGATTTACATTATCTATGGTTAATCATGCAAAGTATTTCTATTAATATTTAACTTTATTTATGCATAATAATTATATCTGTATTTTCTAAATATATTATATTTATTATTATATATATTACTATACTTGGTCTACTGACTACTTAATAAGTTCGTGTATTTCAATCTACAATGAATACTTCAATGGTATATTTACTATTATTGCCTGAAATTTATTTTATTTTTTTAGTATTATTTTTTTTAACTTATACTACTATAGTTAATTTATCTAAAACTTATAGTTTCCCTAATAATACAAAAAACTATCTGTTTTTTTTTTTATTATGTATTACTAATGTAACATTTTTAGTATTAAACTATATTAATATTGGCGAATTTAATATCTTACAATATGTACAAAAAGATAATTTCGCTAGTATACTACAATTAATCACTTTATTTTTTACATTTTTATTATCTTTTTTAATGTATGATTATTTAAAGCATACTAAATTCAATCAATTTGAATTATATGTATTATTTTTATTTGCCGCATTAAGTATATGTTTATTAGTTATATCTAATCATATGACTACTCTATACTTAGTTTTAGAGTTACAAGGTTTCAGTTTTTATATTTTAACTGCTTACAATAAAAATAACCAATATTCTGTTGAATCTGGTTTAAAATATTATATTTTAGGTTCTTTTTCTTCAGTACTTTTATTGTTCGGTATTTCTTTTATTTATGGTTTTACTGGTTTATTATCTTTTCAGGAAATAGAAATATTTTTAAGTAATTTTAACTATTATATTAAAAACATTAGTGTGCATTTTTTACATATCAGTTTTTTATTTGTAATGGTTAGTTTTCTATTTAAGTTATACGCAGCTCCTTTTCATTTATGGGTAAGTGATATTTATCAAGGGGCACCAACAATGGTTACTGCATATTTTGCTTCTGTTCCATTAATTTCTACTTTTTATATTTTCAGTAAATTACTATTAAATACTTTTTATTCTTTTAATTCTGTTTACTCTCCAATTCTGGGAATTACTATTGTTTGTTGTATCGTATTAGGTACTTTTGGTGCTTTATATCAAAAGAAAATAAAACGACTATTAGCATATAGTTCTGTTACAGGTCTTGGCTATTTTTTAACAATGTTTTTATCAGATAGTGGTATTTTAACTAGTAATGTATTTACTTATTTATTTTTATATAGTTTCAGTTTATTCACTTTATTCAGTTTATTATTACAGTTATTTTTAAAGAAAAAAAATACATTTATTGAAAATGTTTCAATGTTAAATGGTTATTTTAAAAATAATATGTTTATTTCATTATTATTTTTATTTATCTTTTTTACACTTGCTGGTGTTCCACCATTTTCATTATTTATTAGTAAATTATTTTTATTAACTAGTATTGCATACTTACAAATGTATCAATTCTTATTTTTAGCTATCATTTTTACTATATTAAGTGGATTCTATTATTTAAAAATAGTGAAAATTATATACTTTAATAACTTTAGATCTTGGGATTATTTTGCTAAAATTAGTTACGTTCCAGCATTCATTATAAGTTTCAGTATTTTATTACAGTTTTTATTTTTTTTAAATCCATCAATCATATTAGTATTTTTTCAATATGTATCTTATAGTTTAATTTAATTATATATATAATTAAATATACTTTTATGATTTACGGTATTTAGTTTTTTATATTGTTATAAAATATATATTTAATTTGACTACTTATTATACATATGTGATTATGTCACAATTTTTTATAAAACATAATACTTACAGAAATATAATATTATTTATATTTTATTCATTTGTATCAATGATATTTTTTTATTTTATTTATAGTACTTATTTTTCCATAGATAGTCTTCCTGTAATACCTACAGAAATAAATAACACTTCTGATCTTAGTTCGGGTAATGTATGTGATGTAGGTAATAGTATGGGAGGTACTGAAATTATTACTGAGAACAACCCAGATGTTGGTATTGATAATAATCCAGATGTTAATAATAATCCAGATGTTGATATTAGCCAAGGTGAAGTGTCAAGCAATACAGTGGAAGAGTCAGATCCTTTTCGCGATTATAAATGGGATGGTTGGGAGTATGAATATGAAGCTCCTATGTCACATATGCATAGCCCTATTTATAATCCTGAATTATATGCTAAAGCAGCTCCTTTAAGTAGTACTGGTATTACTGACACAGGTAATGTTGATGTTACAGTAGTAGAAATATCTGATTCATCAAATACAGATAATTCACCTATTGTATCGGAGCCATATATTTTAGAAGAACAATCAATTCTAGCAGACCAAACACCTCCTTCTATAATTAATACACATTTTGATGCAAGTCTTTTAGTAGAGGATCTTAATAATTTGGAAAGACAGTCAGATAGTAATTCAAGTGATGTGTCTGATGCAACAATATCAGCTGACACAACAATACCAGCTGACATAACAATACCAGCTGATAGCAATGTAGATGGTATGTCTACAGTAAAATCTACTATTGGAAATGAATCACAATATGATTCATGCTATCCTTCAGATGATGAAGATGTAAAGTATCTTGAAAATGCTGTAAGCAAATCTGGAGAATCTTCAAATTTAGAATCTAATTCTGATGCTAATTCAGATCCTTCTGCAACTGGACATTTTAATAGTTTTGACGATTTAGTAAATAATAATCTTCTAGGTGATGGCGAAGATAATGAGAACTTTCCAGATTATGATGTTGACTCCGATGATGTTAATTCTGATGATGACTCTGATTATGATTCTGAATCTGAAAATAAAGATAATTCAGATTATGAGTAAAAAAATTCAATTAAATAAAATGTACAATATTTTAGAAAAAATATGTTAGGTATTTTTAATGTATTTAAAGTTTTAGTTTTATAAGAGAGAGAAGTATAAGTGTATAAGGTTAGATTTCTATTCGAAAGAATAGAAATCAAAATTATACATATAAAAAGTTAATGAAATGAATAAACAAATAATGAATAAATAGAATAATAAAATATACAAATAATAGAATAATATGAATATATATTAAATACTGAATGAATAAGTAATATCTGAATATATATGGAGTTCTAATATCCACCTTTGTGTGTGTGGGTGGTATTAGAACTCCAACCTAAATAAATAATAAAACATCAGAAATAGTATGGAGTACAATTATCCATCTTGTGAGAGTGTGTATTGAGTTGATTATAATGGACATTTATCTTTATATTTTGTATTAGTAGTGTGGATTGACTAGTTGTAAAAATAGATAAGTGAATCTTTAGGAGTTGCTTATCTAGTAGTGGGTTAATAACTATGTAGTGCTAGGCTATTTAAAAACAATGTATAATTGTTTCAACAAAAATAATGTATAAAAATACAAATTAGTACAATAGGAATAATTAGATAGTATGTAAGATTACAATGTGATTGTATAACAATCTAAACTTATTATAAGAAAAAATAATATAGGAATAGTAAATAGAAACGTCTACTATAGAAATAGTAAAAAGATAAATAAAAAAAGGATCCATAGCTCAGCGGTAGAGCATTCGCTTGATAAGCGAATGGTCAGTGGTTCAAATCCACTTGGATTCATATCTCAGCGATAGAACATTCGCTTGACAAGCGAATGGTCAGTGGTTCTACCCCACCTGAATTCATAGCGTTGTTTGGTGAAATATATACACGAGATTTTGGAACAATCTTAGCATGTTAGAATGCTATGCAGGTAACAAACCCTGCAACAACGCAGCAGAGAACAAACCCTGCAACTTAATATATTAAATAGTAAATGAAGCAATTAAGTATAAAAAATGTATTAATGGTAATATTATTATTTCTCTTATTATTTTTCTTACTATATATAGCACTTCCAGAAGAATTGTTAATGACAATAAGTAAGTTCAACTCAACAACTGTGGAAGGTCCAAATCTAAACATGGAAGATATTTCAATGATAAGCATTGAAAAATCAATGAATACAGAGTTAGAGGCAAATATAGAAACAGAATTAAATGCGGAATTAAACACAGAATTAGAAACAGAAATAAATATAAAAAATATAGAATCTGTAATGGAATCTGAAGAGAATGACGGAGTCTTTACATGGGAACGAAATCCTCATATGTACAATCCATGGGAACATATTTTCAATAGGGAGGAATCAAACATTTCAGAAAAATACGAAGAAGTTAATATTATGGAAGATAGTGGTACTTCATCTGAGAATTCTATCGAGGTATCAGATAAAATGAATAAAGTAATAAATGGTATGAACACTGACCCACATTTATTAATACGTACTACCAGAATATATATTGATGAAGCGGTAAGTAAAGGTTCTATACTTAATAACGAAGATGTAACTTCAGATGTGGCTGCATCTTCGTCGTCATCATTTGAGAATTCTATCGAGGTATCAGATAAAGTAAATGAAATAAATGGGGAAGTAAACGAAACAAGTGAGGTAAATGATAATGAAATATCAGAAGAGTTGTCTGATTTTATAAAATTCATAGGAACTAGACAAGAAATGACAGATGTACAGAGAAGGTATCTAACCTCAGTGGTTAGTAATACTAAGGGAATATCTCCAGAATTATTAGATGGTTATGAAGAATATCGAAAAGAATTCGAGGAGGAATTCCCAGAGGGAGTAGATTCAAAGGGCGTAACATTTGATCGTGCCATTAGTGCACATTCAGAATTTGGAGAAAAGGCAAGAAATTTGTATAATAAAGGAATAAAAAAATAAATATTTGATATTTCTGTTCTCAATATTGCTATTTCTTTTAATAAAAAGAAACAATCTATAAAACAACCTATGAAACAGCGTCCGGTCATAGGAAAAAAATAGGACGCATGTGAAGGTGGTAAAGATTCCCGCAAGGTCACAAGGAATGATGGGAATGGATGAAGAATATGGGAATGATGTGCAGTCCATTTGAGCAGTTCCAAGTACAATATTTATATAAAACAGAGTATTTTTATATAACAGATACATTATTAATAAGTGCATTTATAGTAATGTTAATGCAATTAATATATGTATTAGTAGGAATGAAAGAAAATCACTACCATGTGAGTATAGCAGGGGTGATATTAAAAGCAATTTATAGCTTTATTTACGATATAGTATATGAATATTTAAATGAAGAAGGAAAAAAATATTTTCCTTTCTTTTTTTATTTATTTATGTTTATAGTAATAAGTAATGTAATAGGTATATTACCATATAGCTTTACAATAACAAGTCATTTATCAATCACATTTAGTTTAGCATTTATGATTTGGTATGGTATGTTTATAGGTGTAGGTGTAGATAAATATGGAATAAAAATATTCTCAATGTTTTTTCCTAAAGATATACCATTTGCATTAGTACCATTATTAGTATTTATTGAAACAATTTCATTTATCTTTAGATCTATTAGTTTAGCGTTACGATTATTTGCTAATATCGTAGCAGGTCATATATTATTAGATACAATTGCAGTAGTAGTACATAAGTTAATTTATCCAGCTTATTATATTTCAGGTAAAACAGTACTAATAGGTATGTTACCAATAGTAATAACAGTAGTATTAATTTTATTCGAAGGTGTAGTAGCAATATTACAAGGATATATCTTCGTAGTACTAGGCTGTATTTATTTAAAAGATATGATAGCATTACATTAATATGAAAAATATAAGATATTTTTTAATTTATATCTCACTACTAGTAGTGTTACAGATGTTATATTTTTCGATATACAATATACCGATATATAAGATCTATTGTGAATTAAATAATTATTATTTAAATAGTCAAAATTTATATGATCAAATAAATTATAAATACTATATTTATTTAGAGTTATTTTCTAATTCATATGAGTCTAGTATCTTTAACAATGATAGTAAAACATTAATAGGTGGTGCAACAAAATATTTGGATGATAATATAAATTCTTTAGATATTTTAAAAAAGAGTGAGGATGTAATATATAATATTGATAAAAATTATTCTTTTAGAGGATTGACAAGTGCAGAAAATAAAATTTCTTTACTGAGTGTTGATTCATTAAAAGGTGAAACAAATTTATATATAGTAGTTTTCAAAGCAGCAACTACAAATGTTAATCTGGTGGAATTTATTACATTACAGAATAGTATGTATATTGCTCCAAGTGAAACATACTTGGTATTTTTTAGAATATATAATCCAACAGATTATATAATTAAAGGAATTAGTATATATTTCATCTCTCCAAATACAGTAAGCGTATATGTCTTAAAAATACAATGTTTCTGTTTTGATGAATTGTTATTATACGGATTTGAATCAGTAGATTTACCTATTTTATTTTATATTTCTTCTGAAATAATTTCATTAAATTTAAAAATAATTGCGTATGTACAGATACATATAACATATTTATTTATTTTGAACAATTTTTAATTATTCATTTATTTTTAAGATAACACTTAAAAATAACTGGCAGACTTAATTTGACTACTTATTAAAAGGATTAATTATATTAGCAATGTTTAATAAGTTAAATAATATATTATTAGCTGATGCGAGTGTTAGAAGGGTATATCAATTTTTAATGTATTACCCAACACCACAAAATATAAATTATTTTTGGAATTATGGTTTTATGGCCGGAATGTTTTTAGGTATACAATTAGTAAGTGGTATTTTCTTATCTATGTTTTATACACCACATATAGATTATGCATTTGATAGTGTACAACATATAATGAGAGATATTAACTATGGTTGGTTTATTAGATATGCACATTCAAATGGTGCTTCATTTTTTTTTATAGTAATCTATATACATATTTTAAGAGGTATTTATTATAGTTCATATTTAAAACCAAGACTATTTGTTTGGTTTTCAGGTGTAATAATATACATATTAATGATGGGTACTGCTTTTTTAGGATATGTATTACCATGGGGTCAAATGAGTTATTGGGCTGCAACAGTTATTACTAATTTCTTAACAGTAATACCAGTAATTGGTAAAGATGTAGTTTATTGGGTATGGGGTGGTTATGCAATTAATAATTCCACATTAAACAGATTTTTTAGTTTACATTATTTATTACCTTTTGTAATAGCTGTATTTGCATTGTATCATATATATACATTACATAAAACAGGTAGTTCAAATCCATTAGGTATTAGAACAAGTAAATTAGATAAAATTAATTTTTATCCATTTTTCCTAGTTAAAGATTTATTTGGTTTATTTATTATGTTTATAGTATACTTAGTATTTGTAATTAAGTATCCAGAAGTATTAGGTCATACTGATAATAATATTAAAGCTAATCCACTAGTAACTCCAAGTCACATTGTACCAGAGTGGTATTTCTTACCAATGTATGGTATATTAAGATCCATTGAAAGTAAAACATATGGTATTATTCTAATGTTCCTATCTATGTTAGTGTTATTTATATTACCTATTTTAGATAAAGGCAGTGAGAAAAATAACCACTTTAGATTGTTTAATAGAATAATGTTCTGGATGTTTACATTTAATTTTGTATTTTTAGGTTATTTAGGTCATCAATTACCAGTGTATCCATATATACAATTAGGTGTAATCTGTTCACATTTCCATTTATTTTATTTTTTAATTTTACCAGTAATTAATGGTGCTAGATTTCAAAATTATTTTACTTTATTAAAAGTGAAATATTAATATAATATAGATAATTATTTTATGTATTATTATCTGTTATTACTTATCGTTTGATAATATTATCTGTTATTACTTATCGTTTGATAATATTATCTGTTATTACTTATCGTTTGATAAATTGTTTGTTTTTTATTCAATAAAAACTGTTCATTCATAAAATGTTAAATTCTATACTACTTGTATGTTGTTGATTGTTTATATAATAAATAATCAACAACAACATATAGTAATAAATAACTAAGATTAAGTGCTTACAGAACAATCAAAACAAATAAAAAATTTTATGTTAAATTTTGGTCCTCAGCACCCAGCTGCGCATGGTGTACTAAGATTGATTTTAGAGCTAGATGGTGAAATCATTAAAAATGCGGATCCACATATTGGATTATTGCATAGAGGTACAGAAAAATTAATAGAATATAAAACTTATATGCAGGCATTACCATATTTCGATAGACTAGACTATGTTTCTATGATGTGTCAAGAACATACTTTTTGTTTAGCAGTAGAAAAGTTATTAAAATGTAATGTACCACTAAGAGCTCAGTATATACGTGTAATTTTCTCAGAAATTACACGTATTTTGAATCATTTACTAGCCATTACTACACATGCTTTGGATGTAGGTGCGTTAACACCATTTTTATGGGCTTTCGAGGAACGTGAAAAATTAATGGAGTTCTATGAACGTGTTTCAGGTGCTAGAATGCACGCTAATTATTTTAGAATTGGTGGCGTGGTATATGATATACCAATGGGTTTATTAAAAGATATATCTACTTTTATACAACAATTTGCATCTAGAATTGATGAAATTGAGGAAATGCTTACAACTAATCGTATATGGAAACAAAGATTGATAGAAGTTGGTAAAGTAAATAGTAGACAAGCATTAGATTATAGTTTAAGTGGTCCAATGTTAAGATCAACTGGTATTGCTTGGGATTTACGTAAATCTGAACCTTATGAAATTTATAGAAAATTTTCTTTTACTATTCCAACTGGTGTATGTGGTGATAGTTATGACAGATATTTAATTAGAATAGAAGAGATGCGTCAAAGTATAAGTATTATAAGCCAGGCTATTAATCAAATACCTTTAGGTTTAGTTAGAGTAGATGACCATAAAATTACACCACCATACCGTAGTCAAATGAAAACATCTATGGAATCTTTAATTCATCATTTTAAATTATATAGTGAAGGTATTAGTGTTCCTCAAGGTCATAGTTACGGTTGTGTAGAAGCTCCTAAAGGAGAAACAGGTGCTTATTTAGTTTCTGATGGTGGTAACAAGCCATATAGATGTAAAATACATTCACCAGGTTTTTTACACTTACAAGCGTTAAATAGTATTATAGTAGGTCATATGATAGCAGATCTAGTTACTGTAATTGGTACACTAGATATTGTTTTTGGTGAAGTAGATAGATAGTTAATTAAAAATATTGATAAATTAACTTAATATTACTTATTTACGTAAAAAAGAAAGAAAATTTTTACGTATTTTTCATTTCATATATTTCATATAAGCAAGAAGAACCATCGAATCTTTTTCTTTTTTGTAAAACATAAATGATTAACTTTTTAATTGGATATTATTATTATTTTTTTTGCTTAGTTGCATTCTTTGGAATTGCTTACTATTCAATTACATATATACAACATAAAAAATATTATTTAAGTAAATTCTTTATAATATTAATTAGTGCTGTAGTTGCTTATCTATTATTTTATTTATTCTTTATTTCTGGTACAACTCAGTCACTTGATGTTACAGCATTATCTATAGCAAGTGAGGACAATAATATAGTATATAGTATACATGATACTAAAACTATTCAGATTGTAACAATGCTATTAATTTTTTCAGTAATAATGTATTACGTTTTGAGAAATTTGATTTATACAATCTCAGAATTATTGATTGATTATATGGATCCAGAACATGATATGATTATGAAACTATTTAAAGTTTTTTTTTATTCTTTAATGTTTATATTATTTCCTTATTTAGCTAGTGATGTTATATTTTTATCTATTTTATATTAACATGTAATGTTGATATAAAATAAGCTAATCTGATTACTTTATCTTTTTGCTTATCCAGTATGTTTTATTATTTAAATGAGTATAGTGATCTAGTTTTCTATATCTTACTAATGTTTGCAATATGTTCATTAGTACTAGGTTTAAGTTACCTAATAACTATTAAAAACCCATATAATGAGAAGAATTCAGGATATGAGTGTGGTTTTGATCCATTTTCTGATGCAAGGGAGCCATTTTATGTAAAATTCTATTTAATATCTATATTATTTATTATTTTCGACGTTGAAGTGGTGTTTTTTTTTCCATGGGCAATTAGTTTAAAACAATTATATTTTTTTGGATATTATATAATGTATATTTTTATCTTAATTTTATTAATTGGTTTTGTTTATGAGTGGAAAAAAGGATCATTAGATTGGGATTAGTTATTATTTTTTACTGTTTAAACAGTTCTTACAACTTTTTAGGATTAATAATCCTAAAAAATTGAATCGTTCTATATTTTTAGTTGATTACATATATTAAAATATATAAGCAGCAAAATGTTTATGCATTTAGTAGTTCCAGTATTATTGTTTATTATCGGTATTTTTGGATTATTTTTAAGTAGAAAGAACATAATTTTAATTATTATGTCCTTAGAATTATTATTATTAGCAGTTAATTATAATTTTTTATTTTTTTCTGTATACTTGGACGATATTATGGGTCAGGTATTCTCCTTATTTATATTAACTATAGGTGCATGTGAATCATCTATAGGATTAGCATTATTAATTTGTTATTACAGAACATATAAATATGTGTAGTTAGTACTTATTTATAATAATATAACATGTATCTATTACCTATCTTTTTCACATTTTTTTCTTTTTTTTTTACTTTTTGTTTTGGTAAACAAATAGGTAACTATAAAAACCACTTAATAAATCTATTATTAGTATTTATATCTACATTGGTATGTTATTTGATATTTTTCGAAGTGTCATTTTTATCATTACCATGCTATATAAAGATGACAGATTGGATTGTATTTGATATTTTTAATGTATATTGGTATTGCTTATTTGATTCTTTATCTGTGTCTATGTTGATAGTAATAATGTCCATTTCCTTATGTGCACATATTTATTCTGTTTCATATATGGATCAGGATCCACATCAAGTAAGATTTATGTCATATTTGTCATTATTTACTTTTTTTATGCTTATTTTAGTAACAGCTAGTAATTTAATACAGTTATTTATCGGTTGGGAAGGAGTTGGTATTTGTTCATACTTATTGATTAATTTCTGGTATACAAGAGTGGGGGCAAATAAATCTAGTATAATGGCTGTATTCACAAATAAAATAAGTGATGTTTGTTTATTAATAGCTTTTGGTTTAGTGTTTAAAATATTTAAAACTTTAGATTTTAATGTAATGTTTTCTATTTTATCCATTAATTACAGTAGTGACTATCTATTACAATTAATGTACTACTCTGGATTCCTTATTATTCTGGGTGCAGTAGGTAAATCTGCTCAAATAGGTTTACATTTTTGGTTACCTGAAGCTATGGAAGGACCAACACCAGTTTCTTCATTAATTCATGCTGCTACAATGGTTACTGCTGGTGTATTTTTAATTGTTAGATGCTCTTTTTTAATGGAAAATGTACCTTCATTATTAGTATGGATTTCTTTTTTTGGTAGTTTAACTATTTTTTTTGGTAGTACTGTTGGTCTATTTCAATATGATATTAAAAAAATTATTGCTTATTCCACTTGTAGTCAGTTAGGTTATATGTTTTTAGCTTGTGGTTTATCTAGTTACTATAACGGTATGTTTCATTTAATAAACCATGCCTTTTTTAAAGCATTATTATTCTTAACTGCTGGTTACATAATACATGCATTGTCTAATGAACAAGATTTCAGAAAAATGGGTGGTCTATTAAAAAAATTACCTCTACCTGCAATGTTAATCTTAATTGGTTCTTTATCTTTAATGGGATTTCCTTATACTTCTGGTTTTTATTCAAAAGAAAAAATAATTGAATTATTTCATAATAAGTTAATTTATAACTTTGAATTTTTAAAATATGTTAAATTTTTTTATTTTTTTCAGTTTTTAGCAATGTTTAGTGTAATTTTAACTATTTGTTATAGTGTTAAGATGTATGTATATGTATTTTTTAATAATTTTAATGGTTATAAGTCATATATATATAATCTTCATTATGGCTCTTATTATTTAATATTACCATTAGTTATATTATCTTATTTAAGTATATTTAGCGGTTATTTATTAAATGATTTAATGGTTGGTATTGGTACTGACTTTTGGAGAGATTCTTTATTTATTGCTTGTCAAGGTTATCAGGATGTGAGTAATTCATCAGGTTTTTATTTATTTAATTTTGAATTTATTAAATACGTTCGTAAAATACCATTAATTTTAACTGTTTATTATACTTTTGTATTTTTTATCTTATTTGTTTGGTTTAAACAATTATTTTTATATTTCAGATTGTCCTATAATTGGGTGAATAATTTATTTTTTTTTTTAAATCGTAAATATTTATTCTTTAATAAGAACATTGTTTATCCATTAATTGATTTAATGAATTATTCTGCGTTAAATTATACATTTAAATTATTTGATAAAGGATTAATTGAGTTATTTGGACCATTTGGTATTACAAGAGCAGTAAGTCAGGTTGTTTCTTTTAATAGCAAATTACAAACTGGTTTAATCTATCATTATTCTGGTTTAATTATATTAAGTTTACTATCTTATTTATTTTTTATTTTTTAGCCGGATTATTCTAATATCTATACATAGTATTAGAATAATTATGTATTATTTGTCCGTTGAAAGATTCATTTAGATGTTATGTATAAGTTTTTGTCAAAATGCGATATTATTGTATAATTATGAAATCAATATTTAAGCATTATAACAACAATAAAGTTTCTGTTGAAACTTTGAATAATATATATAGTCAGTTATTACCTATTAAGCAAAGTAAGTATAAAATGTCTAATCAGATCAGAATAATGAATACGATATCTATTGCATTTATCATTAAATCCAATACATTTTCTTACTTTCAATTAACAGGGTCAGTTAAACGTAAAAAAAAAGCTTTAAGTTTTGTTGGTAGTGTTTGTGTTGCTAGTGATTTATCAGGTATAGATATTTTTGTATACTTAGAAAATCATTCTCCTTACAATAGATTAAAATAATTGTTTATTTCTCTCATCACAAGTTATTTTTAGATATATTTTTATTTGTGTGTTGTTCCAACTATTTTTTAAAATTTGATTTGTTATTTATGGTATTGTATATTGTGTACACATATAGTATTATATATGTTATTATATAGTACGCTATCAAGTATATATGTATGTATATATTTAGTGGACACAATAACATTAGTATTACTGCTATTAGTAGTGCTGTGTAGATACTATTATTTAGTACTAGATAGTTAATTATTATTGATATTATCCATAAATATGAAATTATGAATATATATATGTATACACTTAGGTAGTTTTGTAGATTAAGATTTATATCAAATATAATAAAATTTATTTCTTGGTAATTGTTGTAGAAAGAATCAAATATGAAGTATATAATATAATTATTATATACAAATAAGAAAATAAAAAAATAGATAAATATACCGGTGAATAGTAATGAAAATTTTTTTATTTCATGTTTATAAAAAGAAGGTTTCATATGCATAAATATTTGTATTGCCATAAATGGTAATAATATGATTGAAGAAACTATAATTATATAATAAATTAGTATATAATTAAAATCTTGTATTGAATAGGATATTTGTAATGAAGGCAATATATAGTTTTGAATCGAACTTGAAGGAAAGAAGAATTCTGTGTTATTTTTAAAATAACTATTTAATACTGTTGTACTTTTTACAAATTTATAAGGTATAAATGATAAATTTATTTTCGCTATTGGTATAAATATGAAAAGAAGGAAATAATCAAAATAAATAAAGTATATTAATAGTAATGGAATTAGTGATGATATTAAAATAATCATTATTTATAGAAATAATCTAAACTTTATAAAAATATTAATTTACTCTTAGCTCAGTGGAAGAGCATTCGCCTTCTAAGCGAGTGGTCACAGGTTCAAGTCCTGTAGAGTATATCATACTATTCTGTAATATAAATAATATTACTTTTTATTTTAGAATATCTAAAATAATTGTATGGAATAGCTCAATAGGTAGAGCGAGAGTTTCATGAGCTCCAGGTTATAGGTTCAAGTCCTATTTCCATCAACTTTGTTTTATTACATTTAGATAAATCATTAATATTACAAATTTGTAATATTAATGATTTATCTTATTTAAATATATTAATAGATAACTACTTGGTGGAACGGTAGACACGAGAGACTTAAAATCTCTTAGCTTTTTAGCTGTGCAGGTTCGAATCCTGCAGTAGAAATTACAAAAGACATAAAAAAACATATGAGAATTCAACAAAATGATATAACAAATTCATCATCATTATTATTAAATGTACCTTCACTGATTAATATAACAACATATAAAAAAAATAAAAAAATTACAAAATTTGTATTATTATCAGAGTTAGTGTATATGATAATATCACAAACAAAAAATTATAAAAAATTACATGAAAATATATTAAGACAAGTTAATTATATAAAAAAAAAATTGATTATATTAATAAAAGAGGAGTTGGAGAGATCTAATAGAGTGGATCTTTTAATATTAAAACAAAAATTAGTGAAAACAAATGTGTCTTATGACAGTTTTGTAGATTTTATATTATCGGATAATAAAGGATTTAACACTTCTCAGTATCTAAGAAAACATTTTAAGGAAGAGATTGAAAATATCAGATTAAATATTAAAAATAATAGTATTTATGTAAAGTATATTTATTTAAAGAAAATAGTAACATATCTGAATAGAATATTAAATGATAAATTAGACAAAATCAATTATTATTTTTATAAGTTAATTTATCAAGTATTAAAGAATAAAAATAATAGATTAAAATTAAAAATTTTAATAACTAGAATTTTAAAAATGTATACTCATAAAGGTTTAAACATTGAGTTGAGTAGACAAAGATTACAAAGATATTTATTGAGGTGTTTTAAAAAATCAACTAATTTTAATTATAAATATATTCCTAATTCTGACGAAGCTGATGTAAGAGAACGAAATGTATTAGTAATAAGAAGAGATAATGCTAGTTCACTTAAAGAAGTTTTAAACTATATTGTAAAAAATAAATATGGGTTTGGTTATTTTAAGTTCTACAGAGAATTAAAAGCACGTAATTTAGAAAATATTTCAATAGTAGAGTTATTTAAAATATTTGATAGAATAGAAAACAATACATTATTTGGTATCTTTAAAAATTTAAATATTAAATTAGAAAATAGAAAAGAAGATAGACTGTTAACAGTTAATAATGTTGAGTTAAGTAATTATAGGGTACTAAAACGAAACAATATTTATTTCTTACAATCAGATTATTGTGTTTATAATAATAAAGATTTATTTAGCGTTTATAATTTATATAATTTGTTTAATAGCTCTATTAAACGTAAAAAATATGATAACTTTTTTAGTATTTCTGACAAGCTATTGGAGTTATTTAGTAAAAGTTATTTAAAATATGTGTTTTTCAATTTGGAGTATACTGATTTAAGTGATGAGTCTATTAGTTCTTATGGTATGTTAAATGATTTATATAATCATATGAATAAATATAAATTAAGAAAAATAAAAAAACAAAGTATCTCTTCTATATATGGTGGAATCAATTTGAATATATTCATGTCTGACACTATAAGTATTACTGACGTAGTTAGAAAAAAGAAACATATTGAGGAGTTATTTACATATAATATTCTAGAGCAGGTAAGTAATTATGTTTTCAATATCAAAAACGTTTGTTTAAATAATGAGATTATTAAATCTTTTAGTTTAGCGAATATTAATATGAGTCATAAATTATTAAATGTTTCTGAGAATATAAATCAAGTTTATATTTACAGTAGTTTAAATAGTGTATTTTTTAAGTATTTTACTAATTTAAGAAAATTGATTTCAAATAACATAAAAGATCTTTCTGAGTCAAGTGTTATTACTATGTTGCGTAATAAAAGAACATTTAATTTTTTTTCTAGTTTAATTTCTGATGCTTTAGCTGATAATCGTGATTCATTGGGGTTGAAGAAAAATATATTAAGTAAAGAAGATTCTAGTTTTTATAATGAAGATGTGAACTTAAATATTTCTAAATATTTATCTAAGTTGGAATCTGAAATTTTTAATAGAACACTTTTAGATAATATTCCATTATTAGAAAAACAGTCTTTGGGTAACACTTTAGTGTATAATAGGGAAACTATTGTAAATAAATCCGATTGTTTAATTAGTGCAAATATAGCACAATTAGATAATTCTTTTGCATATAAAGGATTAATTAACTATAAGAAGAATATTAGTATTCATTTTAGAAATAATATTGATTGTGAAATTAAATTATTTCATTTACAAGAAAGTTTTAATAGCTTTTTTTTTAAAAGATTAGTATCATTCAATAATCTTTTAAAAATTTCTAAAAAAGAGAATAGATTTATCGTGAAGAATAATATATTATTTTTATTAAAATATAAAGGTAATTTTAGTGAGTTGGACACTGAACGTCTTATGAAGATAAACTATTCATTTTTATTGGATGACTACAATAGAATTTTAAGTAGTGTAATGGTGTATACTACTACTGAGTTAGAAAAATTAACTAAATTTCAGACTAAAAGGAAACAGTCTAGCCGTATATATTAATTGCGGAAGATTTATTCTGCAGTAGTTAAACTATGTAAGCTATTGACTAAGTAGCTCAGTGGTAGAGCAGTTGACTGTTAATCAATTGGTCATAGGTTCAAATCCTATCTTGGTCTATCTTGGTATCTTGGTATATTGTGTTAAATTATATTTAGTAATTTATTTTATATTATTTAAATATTATCAGTTATAATTAGATGTAGTATTTTAGATATGAGTGAGTATGTCAATTGGTAGACTCTCCGTTTTGGGTATGGAATAATGTAGGTTCGAATCCTGCCTCACTCATATATCTAAAAATAATATTCTTTTTTAGGTTTTTTAGGTAAGGTGGCTGAGTGGTCAAAAGCGGCAGACTGTAAATCTGCTCCGGTAACGGTTCACAGGTTCAAATCCTATCCTTACCAAAAATATAATATATTAAATTCAATAATTAATTATTTTTACTTGTGGTAGTAACTCAGTGGTAGAGTAGTGGTTTGTGGTACCATTAGTCGAGAGTTCGATCCTCTTCTACCACCTCTCATAAGAGAATAATAGGAAATAAAAAAACGTGAAAAAACAAAATATTCCGTGAAAAAACAAAATATTCCGCAGCTATGATGAAATGGTAAACATGTTGGTTTTAGATTCCAATCCTTAATAGGTTGAGGGTTCGACTCCCTTTAGCTGTATAATACAATTTATATATATAAATAATATGGTAGATTCAATATTACCTTTTAGAACAGATAAATCAAAACAAATAGCGCAATTATATTTGCTAAATATGTTTCAGTTTTTTTCTCAACGATATGGTATTGGTAGAAATATTAGTAATCTTTTAGTATCTTATTCAGGTTACCATAAAAAAATAAAGTATGCTATCTTAGAGAAGAAAAATAGTTATGTGTTATTTAGATATAAAGATTTTTTTATTGAAAAGAAGAAATATTTAGATAATTTTGTATTGGAAGATATGAAGAATAATATTAAAAGATACATATCTGATAACTCATTAAAAGGAAAAAGATTAAGATTAGGAATGCCAGTTAGGGGACAAAGAGTTAAAACTAATGGTAATACTTCTAAGAAATTAAGAGCATTTTTACGTTATTAATTGAATACTTATAATAATAATTAAATATTTATGTTTTACGAAAAAGTTAAAGATTCAATAGTTCTATATTTACATAAACTTAGATCTGAGGAAAACAGATTTCAAATGAATGAGTTATTAAAATTTCATTCAAGTACATTTTTAAATAAGGTGAATAGTAAAGAAAGTAGAGAAGCTAAGATATATATTCAGAGTCTTGGTAGAAATACATTTGTTACAGTTTCATTAAATAATAAATTAATATATAACAAATCAATCGGAAAATTCAAAGTATTTAATGTTCGATTAAAAAAAAAAGATAAACGCAGAATGTTATATATTAATATGTTTTTACAATCTTTTAACAATTATTTTTTTAATGTTTTAACTTTGAAGCATAGAATAGAATCAGTTTCATTTCATTTAAATTGTTTGCCTAGAATTGTTAATTCATTGTTAAAAGATTTCTCCTATAAGTACTACAGCCGTTTGTATATTGCAAGAAAAGCTTATCGAAAATATATAAAATTCAAAGTAAAAAAATATCTTAAAAATAAAAAATTATTTATAAGATTAAAAATTAGAAAAATATATAAAAAAAAATTATATTTATTAGATGCTATAAGAAGATACAAGTATAATAAATATTTTAGTGTTAATAGCATTAATTATATTGGTAAAATTGCTTATAATGGTTGCAGAAAGAAAAAGAAAAAAATTTAATTGTTCTTCACCTATATAATTAATTATTCATATTCTATTTTCTTGTAGCTCAGTGGTAGAGCATTCCGCTCATAACGGATTGGTCATGGGTTCAATTCCTATCAAGAATATCGGTGGTAACTCAGTGGTTAGAGTAATTGTTTGTCACACAGGAGGTCGTAGGTTCAAATCCTATCCATCGCATTACTTTTTTTCGTTTTATAATAATATTTTATTTAATTATTGACAATCGTATATATTATAATCATCTTATTTAGAATGGCATTGACCTGAAATAGATATATTTTTTTTGTAAAATATTTCATATTATTTAATTTATCTACATTTTATATTTTATGTAGAGAGTTATTTTTATTATCTTTTTTAATGAATGTTATGTTTATTGTATAACAATCGACAACAATTTCACTTATAATAACATTGATATGATTAATTTAAATGTTTTTCAATATTTCTTTTTTGGAGAAGTAGCGAATGATACTATGTTTAACATTGCTATGTTGTATAAGGAAACAGTTATCATGATGTTATTAATTTTATATGTTGTATTAGCTATTATTTTTTATATAATAGAGAATTTCAATAATGAAGTTAATAAGTTTCCAATTTATTTCAGTAAAGAAACAGAATCAACATTAGATATAGTGTTCGTATTGTTTCCAACTGCTATAATTGCTTATTTAATTGTTCCTGCAGTAGGTTATGTTTATAATGTAGAATATAGTGCTGCTCAAGTAGAAACATTATTTAATGTTTATGTTATCGGTCACCAATGGTACTGGTCATATGAGTATGAAGTAAATGTTTGTAACGATAGTAACTTAGACTTTTTAGGTAGTGATTTCATCAAACAAAAATTAGCTTTTGATAGTTTATTAGATGCTAGTGCAACAGATTCCAGATTATTAGCCGTTGATAGAAGATTAATTCTTCCTTCTAATTCATATATTAATTTATTAATTACATCTGAAGACGTAATCCATTCTTGGGCATTACCTCAATTAGGTATTAAAGTTGATGCAATACCAGGTAGATTAGCTGAATTTGTATTTTTTGCTAATTTTAATGGTATTTATTACGGCCAATGTTCTGAATTATGTGGTGTAAATCATGGTTTTATGCCAATTTGTGTAGAAACTATATCTAGTGATATTTTCTTAGATTTCTTATTAGTAAGTATTAATTTTAATCCAAGTAAATTATTATTAGATAATTGTACTCAATTTTTTCCATCAACAATTAATCAGAAATAATATTATATAATATTATTAAACAAAATATAGGAATATTTAATAGTATAATTATTATATTTTTATAATAGAAATTATCTATAAATAGATACAATATATAAGATGCGATAATTTACGTTATTATAAAATATACATTTTATAATATGTACATTATGTTTTATGTACACTGTACTTACATATTGCGGTATATTGCAGTATTACAGTATAGCCAAGTGGTGCAAATGGTGCGGTGTATATACAACATGCTTTACATCTGAATTCATAATTAAATAATTAATTAACCATTTATTTATATACACGACATGAGAAAAAATATAATCAGTATTGATACAATAGGTAAAGTAAAAAAAATATTTGATCATTTTGTTATTGCAGAAGGATTAGATACAGCATATATAGGTGAAGTTGTAAATTTTAAAAATAAAAATTCTGATATTACAGGTCAAATATTAAACTTAGAAAAAAAAGAAGTTAAAATCGCTATTTTAAGTGGTGACCAATCAGATATTGAAATTAATGATGTTATTTATAGAACTTATAAAATGGTAGAAATACCAGTAGGTACTAGAGTATTAGGTAGAGTAATGGATCCAGTAGGTGAATGCTTAAATAAAAAAGAATTCGATAGACATGAATATGTGTATAACGATACAATTTATACTCAAAAATATGAAATCGAAAGAACTTCTCCAGGTATCATCGAAAGAGAAACAGTAAGAACTCCATACATGACTGGTATTAATGTAATTGATTTCTTTATTCCAGTAGGTTGTGGTCAAAGGGAGTTAGTAATTGGTGATAATAATACAGGTAAAACAACATTATGTATTACAACTGTATTACATCAAAGACACTGGAACAACCAAATCAATGCATTATGGAGAGAAATGGAAAGTATGATGAAAACATACGTACACTACAGCTTAAGACCTTGTGTTTACGTTTGGGTTGGTGCTCGTAAATCTGAAGCTGCTAGAGTAAAAAATTTATTAAAATCTAGTAATGCTTTAAATTATACATCTGTTATTTTTACTTCTGCTGATCAACCAGCTGCATTACAATACTTAGCTCCATATTCTGGTATCGCAGTGTGTGAATGGTTTAGAGATCATGGTCATAATGCTCTAGTAATATTCGATGATTTATCTCAACATGCAGTTGCTTATAGACAAATGTCATTAATTTTAAGAAGACCTCCAGGTAGAGAAGCTTATCCAGGTGACGTATTCTATGTACATTCTAAATTATTAGAAAGATCTGGTCAAGTATGTAAACCAAAAGGTGGTGGTTCAGTAACAGCATTACCAGTAATTGAAACAAGAGCTGGTGATATTTCTTCTTATATCCCAACTAATGTAATTTCTATTACTGACGGTCAAGTATTCTTATCTCTAGAATTAATTAATAAAGGTGTTCGTCCAGCTATTCATATCGGTTTATCCGTAAGTAGAGTTGGTAGTTCTGCTCAATATAGAACAATGAACTTCTTATCTAAAAAATTAAAACATGATATGTCTTTATATACAGCTTTCGCTGGTTCTCAAAAATTAGGTTCCAGTACTGATGAAGGTATCAAACAATATATTAGTAGAGGTGAAAAAATAATCGACTTCTTTAAACAAGGTTCATATCACTCATATAGATTATTTCATCAAGTAGTAATGGCTTATAGCTTAGTAAAAGGTAACTGTGATTTATTAGAAACAAAATTCTTAAAATTATTCTTTGCTATTAAATTTAATAAATTAATTTCTGCTAAATACTTAAAAGCTAATGTTACTCAATACTTAATTTATATGGATGAAATAGAAGCAATGTTTAAAAGTAGAAAAATCGAATTATTTGAATCTGATTTGAAAAAATGGGATAATGCTTTTAAAAACTTCTTCTATAGAGATTTATATCCAAGATTATTAGCTGATAAAAAAGATAGATTCTTTAATATGATGAAATCACAATGCTTATAATTAATTACTATAATTAATTACTATAATTAATTAATTGCTTGTTTCTTACTTCTAAGAAAAAAATAAATGAAAAGATGCCTGAGCGGTCAAAAGGGTTAGTTTGCTAAACTAATAAATCGCAGGTTCGAATCCTGTTCTTTTCTATTTAAATCAATAGCTATAATCAGAATGAGCAATTATTCTGATTTATTTATATGGTAATTTATTATAAATAAGGAGTAGTTCAACGGTAGAATGTGAGTCTCCAAAACTCAATATAAGGGTTCAATTCCCTTCTCTCTTATTATATACTGATAGGCTCCTTCGTCTAGCGGTCTAGGACGATACCCTTTCACGGTACAAACACGAGTTCAAATCTCGTAGGAGTCATAGATATTAAACGAATAATAAAAAACAGATTATTTATATTAGAAAGTATTTTTTTTTAAAATATTTTCGTGTAGAGTAGGGTTTTATTCTGGCTCGGAGTGAATGCTACTGATATGCTTAACACATGCAAGTCGAACGTATCTTTTTTATTGATAGAATTCTTTAATAAGAATAAATGAAGATTTACGTGGCGAACGGGTGTAAAATGTAGATTGAATGTTACTTCAAAGTTTGGGATGATTGTTTTGCATAAATACCAAATATTTATTGTATATTTATACATATTTATATGTGATATCATAATAAAGGCTTATAAAGTCGCTTTGAAATACACATCTATAGTTTTAGGTTGTTGGTGCGGTAATGGCGCACCAAGCCAGACATGCTTAGCTGTTCTGAGAGGATGTACAGCCACATAGAGACTGAGACAAGGCTCTGGCTCCGTTTGGAGGCAGCAGTGGGGAATCTTGGGCAATGAGCGAAAGCTTGACCCAGCAATATCAATAGAGTGAACGAAGATTTTTAATCGTAAAACTCTTCCTTTAGCTAAGATAATGACTTAAACTAAAGATTAGCGCTGGCAAAATCTCGTGCCAGCCGCCGCGGTAATACGGGTAGCGCTAGTGTTATTCCTCTTGATTGGGCGTAAAGGGTGCGTAGGCGGTATAATAAGTTAGAAATGAAAGACTATGCTAATCAATTGTAAATTTCTAAAACTGTTATGCTAGAGTAATATAAAAGATAGTGGAACCTTTAACATCAGAGTTGAAATGCGTATACATTAAAGGGAACCCCGAAGGCGAAAGCAACTATCTATTTATTTCTGACGCTGAGGCACGAAGGCATGGGGATCAAATAGGATTAGATACCCTAGTAGTCCATGCTGTCAACTATGAGTATTAAATGTCTTATTCTATAAATAGGATGTTACAGCTTACGCGTTAAATACTCCGCCTGGGAAGTACGATCGCAAGATTGAAACCTTAAGAAATTGACGGAGGTTAGTTGCAAGCGGTGGAGCATGTGGTTTAATTTGATAAAACGCGTAGAATCTTACCAATCTTTGATATATCCATAATAGATAGTCAGAATTTATTATTTAACTGTAATAAATATTATTAGTATTCTAATAATCTATCTCATAATTTATTTATTTAAAATAAATTATGAATTTTTATAAAACATTTGGTTATATAATGTTTATTGGATAAAATTGGATACAGATGCTGCATGGCTGTCGTAAGGCCGTGCTGTGAAGTGTTAGATTAATTTCTTTCAACGGCCACAACCCCTATCCTTAGTTGTTTTTATGAGAATAAAAGAGAAACTGAGGATATTGCCTACGTAATGTGGGATGAAAGTAGGGACGACGTCAAGTCATCATGGCTCTTATAGATTGGGCTACACATGTGCTACATTGATAGATACAAAGAGAAGCGAAGATGTGAATCTGAGCAAATCTATAAAATCTGTCTTAGTTCGGATTGTTCTCTGAAACTCGAGAACATGAAGTTGGAATCGCTAGTAATCGTGGATAAGAACGCCACGGTGAATTTGTCACCTAACCTTGTACATACCGCCCGTCACGTCACGAAAGTTGGTTGTTCTGTAAGTTGTATTTAAATCTATTATAATTAGTAATAATGAAATAGTGAATCAATACAATCAAAGGGTGATCGACGATTGAGATGAAGTCGTAACATGGTAGGCGTAAGGGAACTTGCGCCTGGAATAATGTAAATTGTTGGAGTAGATTAAATATTAGGTTAAATCATCAGACTCATGATCTGAAAATACTGGTTCAAACCCAGTCTCCGACTTGAAAGAGGTTTAATAACAAAAAATAAACAAGTAATAAATGGATGCCTTGGCATTTAGTTAATAACGTTGGTAACGATAAGCTAGTTAGAAAACGGCATGTTATCTATGACACTAGCGTTAAATGATTATATATTAGTATATAACCATTAATTTTTTTATTATTGCTAAAGAAGTGAAACATCTCATTACTTAGCAAATAAGAAATCAACAGAGATACTGTCAGTAGTGGTGAGCGAACGCAGTTTAGACAGCAATGATATGTGCATTAAGAAGAGCAATGGAAAGGCTCACAATAGATGGTTACAGTCCAGTATTTTATGCACACATTCTTAAATATTATTTTTTACATGATGTTTATTCTTTAGTAATAAAGAATAACCATAAATATATTATTCTGTAGTAATATGTTTGGATAAGTTATCTTTTTTTATTTAACTAAAAAAAGATAATTTGTTTTGTGTAAAATTAATTTATTTATTTTTTTAAATAGATAAATATGATATTTACTGTTAGAGTAGGATAATAATTCATATATTGTTTGAATAATGAATACCACTTTAAATGTCTATATAAAACTAAATGACCGATAGTGAAATAGTACTGTGAGGGAAAGGTGTAAAGCAGCCGTGGAAGGCGTGAAGACGAAACTGAAGTTTATTACTTATTAGCATATGGAGCACTATTGACGGAAGCGTCTTTAGAGAGTGACATTATACCTTTTGCATAATGGGTCAACGACTATATAAAAATAGCAAGCTTAATTTTTTAAAAGTAGGCGAAGTAAAAACAAGTATAACAAGAGTTATTTTTATATAACCCGAAGCTAGGTGATCTATTCATGATCAGATTGATGAAAACTTTAATCGGTTTTTGGAGGATCGAACCCTTGTATGTTGCAATATACTGGGATGAATTGTGAATAGGGGTGAAAGGCCAATCAAACTTAGAATAGCTGGTTTTCTGCGAAATCTATTGAGGTAGAGCATTCATTTTGTGATTTTTGCCTTTAATATTTCTATATTAAAGGATATGTCTATATAAAGGTATAAAAGTTATATTATTTACAGGTAATGTAACTTTGTATTTATTTGTGTAGATATATAAATCACATAAGTCTTATTAGGGTAGAGCACTCATTGTATGATGGGGACCACCATATCTTACTGAATACAATAAAACTTTCAATACTAATAATGAATTAAATGAATAGTCAGAATGTAAGTGATAAGATTTATATTCGAGAGGGAAACAGCCCCAATTACAAACTAAAGTCTTAAAATATATATTTAGTGAATGAGGAGTTAATGTGTATAAAATCATTCAGGATGTAGGCTTGGAAGCAGCCATCATTTAAAGAAAGCGTAAATGCTCACTGAATCGTAACACAATCATTCTGTAAATGTATAGAGTCTAAATATATTACTGAAGTTGTAATATTAAGTAGCAGAACATTCTGTAATTTGTTGAAGAGAAACAGTAGTTGTTTATACTTTGAAAAATCAGAAGAGATTATGTTGACATGAGTAACTTAAATAATGTGAGAAACATTATCGCCGAAAATCCAAGGGTTTCATATTTACAGATTATCTAAATAGAGTTAAACGGTTTCTAAGAAAATAAATAAAAGATATTTTTCGATGAAAGTATATTTATTATATTCTAGTAAAGGTTACAGTATACAAAGTTTTATATTTAAAAAATATAGATGAATATACTCAGGAAAAACCTTTACACTTATTGGTGTTCAGTATTTCAGACCGTACCCTAAGCGGACACACGTGGATAGGTAGAGTATACCAAGGCGATTGAGATAATAGCATTGAAGGAACTCGGCAAAATGACTCCGTAACTTCGGAAGAAGGAGTATTATTTATCAATCCAGATAAATAGTGTAACAGAGCAGGGAAGAGCGACTGTTTAGCAAAAACACAGGACGCTGCTAAATTATTATATATGATGTATTGCGTCTGACACCTGTCCGGTGCTGGTAATTTGAAAAAAAAAAGTGAAAGCTTTTTTTATAAGAGCCGGTAAACGACGGCCCTATCTTGAGGGTCCAAAGGTAGCGAAATTCCTTGGCAGTTAATTGCTGTCCCGCATGAATGGTGTAACGACTTTTCCACTGTCTCCAATGTTATCTCAGTGAAATTGAATTTTCTGTGAAAATGCAGAGTACTTGCAGCTAGACGGAAAGACCCCGTGCACCTTTACTATAGTCATAAATAGTTTCTAATTTTTGGGGAAATGTAGAATAGGCATAAATTTGATTCTGTTAGAATTATTTTATTTTTGAAATATTGCTTTTTTCTGAGTTAGTACTAATAATTTTAACATTTTATGATTGGTAGTTTTTCTGGGGCGGAAACCACCTAAAAAGTAACGGTGGTGTACAAAGGTAAACTTCAGTAATAACTATAATTACTTGAAATATTCAGTGGTATAAGTTTGCTTGATTGTTGTATAAACAAATATAACAAGAACGAAAGTTGGTCACAGTGATCCGATAATTCTGTGTGGAAAGGTTATCGCTCAACGGATAAAAGGTACGCCGGGGATAACAGGCTTATGACTCCTTAGAGTCCTAATCGACGGAGTTGTTTGGCACCTCGATGTCGGCTCATCACATCCTGGAGCTGAAAGCGGTTCCAAGGGTTTAGCTGTTCGCTAATGAAAGTGGTACGTGAGCTGGGTTCAGAACGTTGTGAAACAGTTCGGTCCCTATCTACTGTAAGGTATTAGAAAATAAATTTTAACTTTTTTTTAGTACGAAAGGACTGAAAAAAGCGCACCTCTTGTGTACCAATTGTATAAGATTTATTTAATAAATTGAATGCATCGTTGGGTAGCTACGTACGTAAAAATAATTGCTGAAGGCATCTAAGCAAGAAGTTTTAAAATGTTGTTTTCTTTGAGGATAGTAATAGACTATTACTTTTTAGGTTAAGTGTGTATGTCATGTAAATGATTCAGCTTATTAATACTAAAAAATCCGATAATTTTTTGTTTCAGACCTCTTATTATTTATTTATTCATTTATTAAATTATTTCCTAAAGGTTTATTTCTACATTAGCATTTACTTTAATCTTATATTCATTATTAACTTTTATTAAAAATGTTTAATATTTTATAATTTTAAAGTACCATAATTAATATATAAAAATGTTCAATAATTATTTAATTTTATTTTTAGATTCTAGTTATCTTAAAATAGTATTATTAGGTTTAGTAGTAATTGTTTTTAATTTATTATCAATTGCTCTTACTACTCTATTAGAACGTAAAGGTATGTCTAGTATACAAAGACGTAGAGGACCTAATATTGTAGGTTTTTTCGGTTTATTACAACCTTTTGCAGATGGTTTAAAATTATTACTAAAAGAAATAATTATACCAAGTAGTTCTAATGTTTTTATTTTTTTATTTTCTTCTGTTTTAACATTATTTTGTAGTATGTTGTTATGGGTAGTTATACCTTTTTCTGACTCTATATTATTAATTGATTTAAGTTATTCTAGTTTGTATCTATTAGCTGTTTCTTCTTTTTCTGTTTATGGTATAATTTTCTCTGGTTGGTCTAGTAATTCTAAATATGCTTTTTTAGGTGGTTTACGTTCAGCTGCTCAGATGATTTCATATGAAGTGACAATCGGTTTAGTATATGTTAGTATAATTGTTATGTCCGATAGTTTTAGTTTAGTAGACTTTGTTTTATCCCAGGAATATGTTTGGTTTATTTTTCCATTATTTCCACTATATATTATTTTTTTTATTTCAATGTTAGCTGAAACTAATAGAGCTCCTTTTGATTTACCTGAAGCAGAGGCTGAATTAGTTGCAGGTTATAATGTAGAATATTCTTCTATGGCTTTTGCTTTATTTTTCTTAGGTGAATATGGTAATATGATCTTAATGAGTATACTAAATACTATTTTTTTTTTAGGTGGATGGTATCCAATTTTTGGGATTACTTTATTTAATGATATAATTGATCCTTATTTCTGGATAGCTATTAAAACTTCATTCAATGTTTTTGTTTTTGTTTGGGTTAGAGCCAGTTTACCTAGATATAGATACGATCAATTAATGAAATTTTGTTGGAAAGTATTATTACCTGTAACATTATTTTTAGTATTTTTTTTTCAATTTATTTTAGTTTATTTTGAAATGTTTATTTAGTGTTTATTTTTATATTATATTTTTGCTAATGAATACACTGTCCACATTTAGTGGTATTTTATAATAAGTATTATGAAACATTATTTAACTTGGAAAAACCAATTGTTAAAATCTTCAAATTCTATTTCTGGTAAAGGTAGTAAGGGTCAGATAGCTAGAAATTTATTTCAATATAAATATAAATATTATAATAATATCATACAAAAACATATTGAAAATGGTTTTTACTTTCCTTCAGTTAATTTGAGAAATTCAGAATTTTATTATTTAGGTAAGTACTTTCTTTCTAAATTATTTTCTGATAATATGTCTACTTCTTCTAAAAATAATTTGAATAAATTATTTTCTAAAAAGTCTAAGAGAGGTATTAATGTTAATCGTTATAATTATATCAATATATCTAATACAGTTCCAGCAACATATTATTGTTTGAACTTAATGAGATATTTACCATTAGTTGCTGATTCTGCACATAATTTTAGTTCTTCAAATGTTGTTTTTTATGAAAATAAAGATGGTAATACTTTAGATCTAATTAATTTTGGTATATTTGATTTAATTAGTAATACTCGAAGTGATTCTAATGTTCTATATTATTATTCGCATTCAAGTGACTCTTCTAAAGTTCTTCCTGAATTTCTTAGTGATAATACTAGTTTATCATTTGTTTATTCTAAAAGTCTTGCGGAGTACCAAAATAAATCAATGTTAAGTAGAATCTCAGATTTTGTTGATATTCTTACAGGTCGTCATCTTTTTTTATCAGAGTATTTTTATAATTATTTAAACAGTGATGTTGGATCTTCTGATATTTCATTTTGTTCTGACATTGTTTATAATGATTTTGTTGATGTTTCTAGTCTTTCTGATGCTAATGATCTTGACTTAGAGTGCACTTATTTATTGTCACATTTGAATGATCAATTAAGCTCAGGTATTAGGATTACATTAAGAAGCAGATATAATAATACTCTTGCTTGGTTAGCAGAAATGAAATTAAAAAACGAAATTGAAACAAAATTTAAAGCTGCAGAAGCTAAGATTCTTGATGATTTTGACAATCATAGAATTGGCGAGAAAAAAAAACAAAGACTACTTTTAGCTTTATATAATAAACATAAGAAAGAGGAGTTAGAAAGAGAGGAGGCTAAAAAAAAATCTCAAATGCCTATAATCAGAATGAGTAATTATTCTAATTTAGATTCTTCATTAGATGATATTAACGAAGCTTTATTAAGAAAAATAACATCTAATGTATCAAATAAATCTTTTGTTAAAGATGTTTATCAGTATGAGTATGAAAATCTTAGCGACATTTCAAATAATATTTCTTTATTTAATGCAGATGATGATAATGTAGTATCTATTTCTAAATCTTCTGAATTATCATCTGACAATCTGGATAAGGTGAACCACTATGATTCCAGTTTAAATATTAGAAATGAAATAGCTAAAAATAAATTATTTAGAAAAAATAAATCAATATTTGATCAACAACGTAGTGTACGTTTAATGAATTGTTTAAACGATTTGTTAAATTATTCAGAATCACATAGTTTAAATATTGAGCATCCATCTGATTTTAGTGCTGAAATACATTTAAGTAAACAATATAATTTTTTGAAATCATTATTTACTAGTTATAAAGCTAGCAATAAATTTCCTGTTCAATATGTTTCTCATTTAAATAGTTTTAATTCTACAAAAAAATTAGGTGCTAAAATTGATAAACATATAATATCTATGTATAGAAAAAAAAATATTCATGTTCAATTAATTGCACCAACTGTGAAAGGTTTATTTTATTATCCAAATATTAATTTACATGATAATAAATTTAATTATTATATGTATTGGGATATTAATTGTTTATATTATAAATTTATAGGTCTTTTAATAAAACATGGTAAACGTCATAAGGCTGAGTTTATTTTAAATGATAGTTTTTCATTTATTAAAAATTTAAGTTTATGTAATCCATTGTATATTTTTATGAAAGCTCTTTATAATGGTCAAACATTTTTTGAATTTACTAAACAAAAAAAGCAAACAAAATCTTTATTGATCCCTAGATATACTCCTTTAAATAAACGTATAAAAATCTCGATGCGTACTATTGCACAAAATATACGTAGTGGTGATGTGTTACGTAAAACAATGAAGGCGAAAAAATATAAAGTAAATACTTCTTATTTGTTATCTAATATATTTATATCTTATTTTTTTAAAATTGGTAAAGTAAAAAATGATTTAATTACTAATGTTACTAATGCTTATAAACAAAAACATTTATTAAAAAAAAATTCAGGCACTTTTGTTTATAATAGATTATTAAAGTTCTTAGCTTTTCGTAAGATTAGAGGATATC
>Ga0209916_1000550_pt1 | contig 56115 bp, 49 predicted proteins | sample ThiBio_1000_plan_FD_183956 | JGI IMG/M metagenome (GOLD analysis project Ga0209916, IMG submission 183956) | Wastewater bioreactor microbial communities from Cape Town, South Africa - Thiocy_solids_2 (SPAdes) | ecosystem: Engineered > Bioreactor > Thiocyanate-remediating > Anaerobic-Aerobic ... | reverse complement strand
CCGCCGCTTCTTCGACTGCACCGACGATGGCCCCGAGGGCCTGCGCGCCTTCGACCTCCGCGACGCGGTCTGAACAAAAATCCGTGTAAGCCGACACGGATTCGTGTAGCATCCTCCGCCGTGAGTGACGCCACCACCACGGTTCCCGAGGCGGACTCGGACGAGATCCTGAGCGGGATGGCCGGCGAGCCGCCCGTCTCCGGCGAGGGCCGCGGCTTCACGATCGAGCTCACCCAGGACCAGAAGGACATCAAGGACTGGGTGCACGGCTTCGCCGAGGGGGTCGTCCGGCCCGCCGCCCATGAATGGGACGAGCGCGAGGAAACGCCGTGGCCGGTGATCCAGGAGGCCGCCAAGATCGGCCTCTACAGCTTCGAAGGCCTGGGCCAGTTCTGGGCCGACGAGACCGGCCTGACGCTGCCGATCGCCAACGAGGAGCTCTTCTGGGGCGACGCCGGGATCGGCATGGCGATCATGGGCACGTCACTTGCCGTCGCCGCGATCTTCGGGCAGGGGACGCCGGAGCAGATGGGGGAGTGGATCCCGCAGTGCTTCGGCACGCCGGACGACGTCAAGGTGGCCGCCTTCTGCGCTTCGGAGCCGGACGCCGGCTCCGACGTCTCGGCGATCCGCACCACCGCCAAGTACGACGAGGCCAAGGACGAGTGGGTGATCAACGGACAGAAGGCCTGGGCGACCAACGGCGGCATCGCCAACGTCCACGTGGTGATCGCCTCGGTCGACCGGGAGCTCGGCTCGCGCGGCCATGCCGCCTTCGTGATCCCGCCGGGGACGCCGGGCTGCGAGCAGGGCGCCAAGGTCAAGAAGCACGGCCTGCGCGCGTCCCACACCGCCGACGTGCACCTCGATGACTGCCGCGTCCCGGGCTCTTGCCTGCTGGGCGGCAAAGAGAAGCTCGACGAACGCCTGGCGCGCGTGCGCGAAGGCAAGCGCTCGAAATCGCAGGCGGCGATGCAGACCTTCGAGGCGAGCCGGCCGGTGGTCGGCTCCCAGGCGCTCGGGATCGCCCGCGCCGCCTACGAGTACGCGCTCGGGTACGCCAAAGAGCGCCGCCAGTTCGGCCGCGCGATCGTCGAGAACCAGTCGATCGCCTTCACCCTCGCCGACATGAAACTCGAGATCGACGCCGCCCGCCTGCTGGTCTGGCGCGCCGCCTGGATGGGCCGCACCGGCAAGAAGTTCGAGAACGCCGAGGGCTCGATGTCGAAGCTGAAGGCGGGCGAGGTCGCCGTCTGGGCCACCGAGCGGGCGATCCAGATCCTCGGCGGCAACGGTTACACCCGCGAGTTCCCGGTCGAGCGGATGCACCGCGACGCCAAGATCTACACCATCTTCGAGGGCACCTCCGAGATCCAGCGCCTGGTCATCTCCCGCGCGATCTCCGGCGTCCACATCCAGTAGTCACGAATTTACGGCGGGAGAGCGAGGGTCGGTCTGGGGGGATCGACCCTCGTCGCCTGCCTGTGTTCCGTGGTCCTACGCGGCTCGGGCGCACTTGGCCGGAGCGATGTGGCGCGATATGTCTTCCTCGGTCGGCCGAATAGCTCTGGACGTCGGTTTGCGACGGACGAATCGTGAACGTTCCGCCGGACCTGGGCATACCGTTCCAGAGATGGCGAATGATCCCGAAAGCGATGATCTCGAAAGTCACCTGGCACGGGCCAAAAGCGAACTCCAGGCAGCCGTCTCGCGATTGGGCGATATTGAGGTTTCGATCAGGCAGAAGGAAAACGAGATCGAGACGGCTTCATCGATCGGCCAGCGTGAACTGGGCGCTCTGGAACGGCATGTGAAAGACGCCGAAGTACTAGAAGATTTCGCGTTGGTTCGGCAGGTCCAAAAGGATGCGGCTGACCGCCGGTCCGAGCAAGCAGATCGAATCAACCAACTGGAATCTCAGCTTGGCGAGCTTCGAAGCGCCCGCATTGAGTTCGACGCTCGCCGCTCTGCCCGAGCAGCTGAGGTCGAGAGGTTGAACGACGAGCTTGAAAGCAGGGGAAGAGACGCGTCGCAATCCGACGAACAGCAGCGTCGGGCTAATGAGCTAGAAAAGCGACTGAGTGACCTTGAGACGGAGCGATCTGATCTCGCTCGCCGAATCGAGCAATTCGTCCCAGTTGTTGAAGCCCAACGGGAGGCGACCACTGCTTCTGGAGCATCCGAGCTGAGCAAAGCGTACGCGCAGCAGGCGGACGAGTATCGGTCCGAATGGCAGCGGTGGCTTCGATATCTAGTGGTCGCAACCGTGGTGGCTCTGGTCGGAGGGGTCGCCGTCGTGTTGATTTCCCATCCCAGCGATGATGCGACGAATGGAGAGATCGTGTCCAGGCTTGCGGTCGAGGTCTTGGTACTGGGCTTATTGATTTATGCCGTTCGATTGACCGCGCATCAGTTCAGGGTTCATCGTCACCTTGAGACGGTCGCGGTGAGTAAGGCAGCGGCCTTGTCCACTTACAATCGCTTAGTTGCTGGTCCGGGAGAGGCTGAGGTGAGAACGGCGGTCGCGGTTGCTCTAGCTCAGGCGGTTTTCGAGTCCGGCGCGAGTGGCTTCATCGACAGTTCGCAAGACGGCGTAACCCTCGTTGAGCGATTTGCCGCACCAGTTTCACAGCGCTTAGGTGGGTAATGATCTAGGCGCGGCGCTTGAGCCCTTCGCGGCGGAGGCGCTTCGCCGCCGTCACTTCGGCTTTGGAGGAGCCTTTCTTTTCCGGCCCCGGCGTCTCCAGGGTGGCCGGGAGGCCCTCGAAGCGGGGCTCGGAGAGGAACGCGGCGAGGCCCTTGCGGCCCATCTCGCCTTTGCCGATGTTCGCGTGGCGGTCGCGGCAGGAGCCGAGCGGGGCGGCGGCGTCGTTGACGTGGACGGCGCCGAGACGGTCGATGCCGACCTTCTCGTCGGCTTCGTCGAGGACGGCGGCGAGGTGCTCTTCGTCGGTGATGTCGTAGCCCTGCACGAACATGTGGCAGGAGTCGAGACAGAGGCCGAGGCGCTCGCCGCCGCCGGCCAGGTCGATCAGCTCCGCCGTCTCCTCGAAGTTGCGCCCGATCAGGCCTTTGTGGCCCGCGGTCTGCTCGAGCAGGAGCTTGCAGCCCTCGGTCTCCTTGAGCGCCGCGTCGATCACCTTGGCGGCGCGTTTCAGGGCCGGTTTCAGCGGATCGCCGAGGGTCGAGCCGGGGTGGAGGACGACGCCGCTGGCGCCGATCCCGTCACCGATCCGCAACGAGTGCGTGAGCGAGGCGAGCGATTTCTTGCGCAGCTCTTTGTCTTTGGTCGCGGTGTTGATCAGGTAGACCGCGTGGATGATCACCCGTTCGACCTTGGAGCCGTCCATCGCCTCCCGAAACGCGGCGAAATCCTCCTCGCCATAGTTCGTCGGGCGCCACATGCGCGGACTCTGGTTGAAGATCTGGATAGATTCGCAGCCGCGCTGCGCGCCCCGCTCGACCGCTTTGTCGAGGCCGCCCGCAGTGGAGACATGAGCACCGATGAACATGAAGAGAGATAACCCCCGCTTTCGATTCGCGCCTTCGCCGACCGGTGCGCTGCACATCGGCGGAGCGCGGACCGCACTCTACAACTGGCTCGCCGCCCGGCACGCGCCGGAGGGCCGGCTGGTGCTGCGGATCGAGGACACCGACCGCGAGCGCTCGACCACCGAGAACGTCGACCAGATCCTCGACGCGATGGACTGGCTCGGCCTCAGCTACGACGAGGGGCCGATCTCCCAGGCCGGCCGCGCCGACCGCCATGCCGCCGCGCTGGCGCAGCTGCTGGAGGCGGGCGCCGCCTACCGCGACTCCGCCACCGCCAAGGACGTCGAGGCCTGGAAGGCCGAGCACGGCGCCGGCCGCGGCTACCGCGGCACACCGACCGAGGAGCCCGGCGCGGCGATCCGCCTGCGCGTCCCCGACGAGGGCGAGACCGTCGTCGAGGACCTGATCCACGGCTCGGTCGCCTTCCCCAACGCCGCCTACGACGACTTCGTCATCGCCCGCGCCGACGGCTCGGTCCTCTACAACTTCGCCGTCGCCGTCGACGACGCCGAGATGGGGATCACCGAGGTCGTCCGCGGCGACGACCACCTCTCCAACACGCCGAAGCAGCTGCTGGTGCTGGAGGCCCTCGGCCACGAGCCGCCCCGTTATGCCCACCTGCCGCTGCTGCACGGCCCCGACGGCAAGAAGCTCTCCAAGCGCCACGGCGCCGCCTCGGTGCAGGAGCTGCGCGAGGCCGGCTACCTGCCCGCCGCGGTCCGCAACTACCTGGCGCTGCTCGGCTGGGGGACCGACGACGACACCACCCTGATGTCGACCGAGGAGCTGATCCGCCGCTTCGACGTCGCCGACGTCGGCAAGGCCGCCGCGATCTTCGACGAGAAGAAGCTGCGCTGGCTGAACGGCCGCTTCATGCGCGAGATGCCGCTCGACGAATACACGCTGGCGGTCGCCAGGCACCTCGGCCGCGAGCCCGACGAGCGCCTGCGCGAAGCCTGCGCGATCACCCAGGACAAAGCGCAGACGCTGGCGGAGGTCTGGCCGCTGATCCGCTTCCTCTACGAGCCGCCGGTCGACGACGAGAAGTCCTGGAAGAAGGTGATGAAAGAGGGGGCGGGGGAGATGCTCGCGGCGGCCGCCGAGGCGCTCGCGTCGGTCGAGCCCTACACGCCGGAGGCGATCGAGGGCGCACTGGCGCCGCTGCTCGAGCGCTTCGACGTCAAGCCGGGCCGCCTCTACCAGCCGCTGCGGGTGGCGATCACCGGCACCGCGGTGTCGCCGGGGATCTTCGAGTCGCTGGCGGCGCTGGGGCGGGAGGCGACGCTGGAGCGCGTGCGCGACGCCGCCCGGCGCGCCCCCTGAGGCCGTCCCCCGGGTCGAATTACGCACGATTCCGGCGGGTTCATACCGAATACAAAGGGGTTCGTCGCTAAACCTCCACGCGTCATCTGCCGATGTTGTGCGGGATGGCAGGCACCACCACGCAGACCTCCGGCCGCGCCGCCGCGGCCGATCTCTCGTCCAAGGCAAACGGCCGCGGCGCCCCGGCGCCGGGCAGCCGGCTCGCCGAGGCCTTCGAGGCGGTCGAGCGCTTCCCCGTCCTGATCGAGTCGCGCGAGCGGGTGATCGCCGCGGCGACCGCCGAGACGGCGCGCGTCGGCGAGCTGGTCGAAGCGGTCGAGGCCGACGTCGCGCTGGCGATCTCGGTGCTGCGCTTCGCCAACCGTGGCGGCATGACCGCGGGCGGCGTCGCCGGCGTCCCCGACGCGGTCGACGTGCTGAAGCCCTCCGGCGTGCTGGCGATCGCCGGCACCGCGCCGAGCTTCGACTTCTTCGAGTCCAACGGCGGCTGGGAGCTGAAGCCGGAGCGCTTCCGCGTCCACGCCCTCGCCACCCAGCGCGCCGCCGACCAGATCGGCCGCGCGGTCGGCTGGGTCGAACGCGACGAGCTTGCCGCCGCGGCCCTCCTCCACGACGTCGGCCGCCTCGTCATCTCCCGCCTGCACCCGGGCTACAAGGTCTACTTCGACGCCGCCTCCCGCACCCCCGAGCAGCGGCTCCGCGACGAACGCGAGCAGCTCGGCATCGACCACGCCCTGGTCGGTGGCGTGCTGGCGCGGCGCTGGAACCTCCCCCAGCGACTTGCGGTCGCGATCGAGCGCCACCACGCCGAGGACGCCGAGGGCCTCGCCGCGATGGTCTCCGCCGCCGACATGGTCGCCCACTACACCAACGGCGAGGCCATCTCCCCGGAGCGCCTCACCGCAAGCTGCGAGCGCGTCGGCCTCGGCCCCGAGGCCCTCCGCGACCTCCTCTACGAGCTGCCCCTGGCGGCCGCCGAAGCGGGCCGCATCTCCGAGCCCTGCCCCCTCTCCGCCCGCGAGCTGGACGTCCTCCGCCACCTCTCCGAAGGCATGGTCTACAAGCAGATCGCCACCGAGATGCACCTCTCCGTCTCCACCATCCGCACCCACCTCCACAACGTCTACGGCAAGATCGGCGCCGTCGACCGCGCGCAGGCGGTGCTGACGGCGCGCGATCGCGGCTGGATCTAGGAAGGCCGGGCCCCTGGGAAGGCCGGGCCCCCGCGGGAGTCCCCCGGGCCACCCGGTGAGTTCGCACTTCTCCGCGCTATCCGCGGATTTCTGCGAACTCACCCCGCAAGCTGTCCCCCGGGAGGGGCCGGGGACCCGCAAGCTGACGCCCGGGTAGGGGACGCGCCCCTCTCGCCACGGCCCGGGCAGGCTGTGGCCGTGGCGAGAGGGGCGGGTGTGCGGAAGGTGTGGAGGGTCCGGGACGGGGGCGTCACGAGGGAGCGACGGGAGTGGCACGGATCCGTGACGGGAGTCAGACCTCGTTACGGAGAGCGTGAGAACTCCACGCTTCCTCCCGTGTTGTCCAACACCGACCTACGCGCTGCGTGTATTGACCCCCCTATAGGGGCCCTAAATCACGCAGCGCGTTATCGCTCCTTGATTTCAGGCCCGAATAGGGCCTTCCGGGGGCCGGAAAGTGTGACGTTCCCGGCATCTTCGTCACGGATCCAGGCGAGGTGTGGAGGCTCTCCGACATCCCCGTCACGTAAGTCCGACTTCGCAACGTCCCTGTGACGCCTCTCCCACGAACGCCTCACGTCCTGGGCTCCTCATGGGGGTCACAGCCTGCCAGGACCCCCATGAGGAGCCCAGGACACACCTGCACCACCTCGGACGGCCACCAGCCCCCCGCACCCCCGCCCCAACGTCCCCTCAAACGATCAGCGATTCTCGCAACCCGATCGCCACCGCGTGACTCCGGTTCTTCGCGCCCAATCTCGCAAGCGTGTTCTTCATGTGGGTCTTCACCGTCTCCTCGGACAGCCCCAACTGGCGGGCGGCGACTGTCGTCGACTCTCCGTCGGCCAGCAGCTGCAGGATCTCTCGCTGCCGCCTCGTGATCAGCGCCCGTGAGCCTTTCGGCGGCACGTCGCCGTCGATGAAGCGCTCTTGGGCGGCCGCGGCGATCGCCGCCTTGCGCAGCTGCTCGGGGCCGGCGGTGCGGGCGACGTAGGCGGTCGCGCCGGCGCTGAGCGCGACGGTGGCCAGGTGGCGCTGGGGGCGGTCGCCGTGGGCGACGATGCCGAGGACCGGGGCGGCGCGGCGCATGGCGCGGATCGTGTCGGTGCCGCTGATCGAGGGGCCGTCGCCGTTGGGGCGCCAGCCCATGTCGAGGATCGCCACGTCGAAGTCACCGATCGCGCGCACGAGGTCCAGGCCTTCCTCGCGACCGGTCGCCTCCTGCACCTCGAAGTCCTTGGACAGGACTCCTCGGACCCCCAACCGCACCAGCGGATGGACGTCCACGACAAGACATTGTGGGCGTTCGCTCAGGACTGCTTCCGATCACTCGTTTGCGTGAGGGCACCCGGGTGGAGGGTTACGCCCGACGACAGTCGATCCTAGCCAAGGGCCGAAGGTGCGGTAGAAAGTCCCCGTGATCTCGATCACCTCGAAGTCGCGATATGCGGTCGTTGCGCTCGCCGAGCTGGCCCGTTCGGGGGAGCGACCGGTGCCGATCAAAGAGCTCGCCGAGCGCCGCGACATCCCCGAGCAGTTCCTCGAGCAGCTCTTCTCGACCCTGCGCCGCGCCGGTCTGCTGACCAGCCACCGCGGTATGCGCGGCGGGTACACGCTCTCGCGGCCGCCGGAAGAGATCACCGTGCTGGATGTCGTCCAGACCCTCGACGGCAAAATCGGCTCCGAAGCCGAAGAGGCCGGCGGCATCTGGGCCGAGGGCGTGGGCGCGCTGCGCAAGGTCTTCGGCCAGACGACGATCGCCGAAGTCGCCCGCCGCGAAGCCGAAGAGGCTGGCAGCGGCATGTACTTCATCTAGCCCGGCGCGCCCGAAGCGGCCCGCCGTTCCCTTTGGACTCCTGGAATCCAAAGGAACGGCTCAGCGGCCGGTGTTCAGCTCGACCGCGGCGCGGACCAGGTCCTTCAGGGCCGTCGCGTCGATCTCCTCGTCCTCGTGGATGTCGATCGCGCGGCGGGTGTTGCCCTCGAGGCTCGAGTTGAAGAGGCCCGCCGGGTCGTCGAGGGAGGCGCCCTTGGCGAAGGTCAGCTTCACGATCTTCTTGTAGGTCTCGCCGGTGCAGACGATCCCGTCGTGCTCCCAGACCGGGACACCGCGCCATTTCCAGGTCTCTTCGACCTCGGGGTCGGCCTCCTTGACCAGCTCGCGGACGCGGGCGAGGGTCTCGCCGCGCCAGTCGCCCAGTTCCGCGATGCGCTCGTCGATCAGCTGCGAGGGGGAGTCCGCCATGGTTGCCGTCCTTTCGTCGTGGCCGTGGTCGGGAGGCGACATGATGCCGCCCCCCGACCCAAAGCTAGTTGCCCTTGCTGACTCCCGAGTGCGGGACCACCGACCGGCCGGCACGCAGTTGCATCGCTCACCTTCCTTCCCTGACCGTGATGCTTCTGGACGGAATTCTTTGTATGCACGGTCGTTCGCCGCCCGAAATCGGTTCGGGTACCGCGACGGCCCGTTTTCGGGCACAATGGTGCTCTAGATAAATGGAATCGAGTGATCGAACAAGTCCAATGGGTAACGGCAGGCCGACGCGCGCCGAACGCGACAAGTCCACGGCGGCGACCGTGCTGGCGCATCCGCTGCGGGTGCGGATCCTGGAAGTCCTGAACCAGCGCGACATGAGCCCGGTCGAGTTCTGCCGCGAGGGCTTCGCGCCCGCGAGCATGGAGGTCTCCCACGTCGCCTACCACTTCCGCGAGCTGGCCGAGTACGGCGCCCTCGACGTGGTCGAACAGAACGCGCGGCGGGGCTCGGTCGAACACGTGTACCGCGGCCGCGGCCGCGCCTACTTCAGCGACCTGCAATGGAACGAGCTCGACCAGGAGGAACGGGTGCGGCTCAGCAAGACGATGGTCCAGGGGCTGATGGCCCGAATCGAAGGCGCGCTGATGTCCGACACCTTCGACGAGCGGGTGGACCGGCACCTGACCTGGATCGCGATGCGCCTCGACGAGCAGGGGTGGAGCGAAATGACGACCGCCCTCGGCGCCGCCTTCAGCGAAGTCGAACAGATCCGGGCGGACGCCGAAGCGCGCCTCGACCGCGATGGCGAGGAGGGGATTCCCTCCACCTGCGGGCTCCTCGGCTTCCCCTCGCCGCTCGGCGCGCAGCGGACACCGCCGCCCGCCGAGTAGCCCGTAGGGTCCGCCGCGATGAGCGACGGCGACGCGCGCACGACCGAGCGACTGGCCCTGCGGCCGCCCGGTCCCGGCGACGCGCCCGCCTACCGCGCGCTGCTCACGCACCCGACGATCGGCGAGTGGCTGCGGCCGCCGCCGCTGGCGCCGTTCGTCCCTGACGACGGCGACCGCTGGCTCGACGCCGACGCGCGCCACTGGGAGCGCTTCGGGTTCGGGCCGTGGGCGGTGGTCGAGCGCGGGAGCGGCGATTATCTCGGCCGGGTCGGGCTGCGCTGGAGCGAGATCGGGGACCGCGCCGGGATCGAGGTGCTCTGGGCGATCGACCCGCGGCGCCACGGCGAGGGCTTCGCGGGCGAGGCGGCCGACGCGGCGCTCGCCTTCGCCGCCGAGCTGGAGCTCGACGAGGTCTTCGCGATGATCCTGCCCCGCAACGCCGCATCGCGGCGCGTCGCCGAGAAGATCGGCATGGCGCGCGACGGCAACGTCGAGCACGCCGGCTTCGACCACCTGCTCTTCCGCTGCGCGCCTTCCGGCCCGCGCCGCGCCTAGACTCGGGCCGATGAGGATCGGACCGGAGGCCTCCGCGGTCGTCGGCAACACGCCGATGGTGCTGCTCGAGCGGCTCGGCGACGGGCTGCCCGGCCAGGTCTGCGCGAAGCTCGAGTACTTCAACCCCGGCGGCTCGGTCAAGGACCGGATCGGCGTGGCGATGATCGACGCGGCCGAAGCGGCGGGGGAGATCAAGCCGGGCCACTCGCTCGTGGTCGAGCCGACCAGCGGCAACACCGGCATCGCCCTGGCGATGGTCTGCGCGGCGCGCGGCTACGAGCTGATCCTGACCCTGCCGGAAGGGATGAGCCGCGAGCGCGGCAAGCTGCTGCGCGCCTACGGCGCCAAAGTGTCGGAGACGCCGAGCCTCGGCGGGATGAACGAGGCGGTCGCGCTCGCCGAGCAGATCCGGGACCAGCGCAAGGCCTTCATGCCGATGCAGTTCTCCAACCCCGCCAACGCCGAGGCGCACCGGCGTGGCACCGCGGAGGAGATCTGGCGCGACACCGACGGCGAGGTCGGCGCCTTCGTCACCGGCGTCGGCACCGGGGGCACGATCACCGGGGTGGGACGGCTGCTGAAGGAACGGGCGCCGGACGCGCTCGTCGTCGCGGTCGAGCCGGCCAGCTCGCCGGTGCTCTCCGGCGGCCAGCCCGGCCCGCACAAAATCCAGGGGATCGGCGCCGGCTTCGTCCCCGACCTGCTCGACCGCGCGGTGATCGACGAGGTGATCTCGGTCGGCGACGAGGACGCGCTGGAGACGGCGCGCCTCGCGGCGAGCTCCGAGGGCGTGCTGGCGGGGATCTCGGCGGGCGCCAACATCCACGCGGCGCTGCAGGTGGCGGCGCGGCCGGAGATGGCCGGCAAGAGGGTCGTGACGATCGTCTGCGATTCAGGCGAGCGCTACATGTCCCTACCCTTTTTCGCACCATGATCCGCAGGCTCATCGCCGAGATTCGCGCCGACGTGACGGCGGCGCGCGACCGCGATCCGGCCGCGCAGGGGGTCTCCTCGTTCGAGATCCTGACCAGCTGGGCCGGGGTGCAGGCGCTGCTCGCCCACCGGCTCGCCCACGCGCTGCGCGGCGCCGGGGTGCCCTGGGCGCCGCGGGCGATCGCCTACCTGACGCGGGCGGTCACCGGGGTCGAGATCCACCCGGCGGCGGAGATCGGCAAGCGCTTCTTCATCGACCACGGCTCCGGCGTGGTGATCGGCGAGACGGCGAGCATCGGCGACTGCGTGACGCTCTACCAGGGCGTGACGCTGGGCGGCACCGGCTTCCAGCGCGGCAAGCGCCACCCGACCCTCGGCGACAACGTCACGGTCGGCTCGGGGGCGAAGCTGCTGGGACCGATCGCGGTCGGCGACGGGGCGAAGATCGGCGCCAACACCGTGGTCGTCGAGGACGTGCCGCCGGGGGCGACGGTGGTCGGCAATCCGGGCCACCCGGTGCGGGTCGAAGGCCGCAAGCTGGAAGGTCCCGACGCCGACTGGATCCACCTCCCCGACCCGATCGCCGACGCGATCAAGGCCCTCTCGGAGCGGATTGCCGAGCTGGAAGCCCGGCTCGCGGAGGTCGACGGCGGCGAGGCCGACGCGGCGCGGCGCGAGAAGTCGGGCATCAAGCCCCGCACGGGCCGCTCCTCGGCCGGCGGCTGACCGCCTCGAAGCGCCGCCCGCCGCTCTAAGCTGCGGCTCGTGAAGAAGCGACTGCTCGTCCCGCTTGCCCTCGTGGTCCTGGCCGCGCTGACGATCAGCGCCTGCGGGGGCGGTGGCGGCGACGAAGACAAGATCGCCGAAGTGATCGAAAAGGCGGCGACGACCAGCGATCCCGGCAACTGCACGGAACTCCAGACGCAGCGCTTCAACGAACAGAACACCGAGCAGAAGGGCAAGGCGGCGACCAAGGCCTGCGAAGAAGAAGCGGAAGCCGGCGAAAATCAGGCCGAAGGGGCAAAGGTCTCGAACGTCTCCGTCAACGGGGAAAAGGCGACCGCCCAGGTCGCGTTCGAAGGCGGTTCGCTCGGCTCCCAGGAGCTCGAAGTCGCATTGGTCCAGGAAGACGGCGACTGGAAGCTCGACCAGGTCGAAGGCTTCGCCAACTATGACGGCCAGGCCCTCGGCGAAGCCTTCGAAAAGGAGTTCAAGGAAAACCCCCAAGGCCTGAGCAAGCAGCAAGCCGCCTGCATCGCCGAAAAAGTCGCCGGAGCAAGCCAGGCGGAGGCCGAAGAACTCTTCTTCAGCGGCTCCTCCGAACCGATCATCAAGCTGGCCGAAGGCTGCACGTAGCGTCGGGACGCCGGGTGGCGGGACAGGCGAGTTCGCACTTCTCCGCGCTATCCGCGGATTACTGCGAACTCGACTCGGCGGGTCACCCTTCGCACTCGGCCCTGCGAACCCGCACCGGTCCGCTCGTGCACTTGAGGGCGCCATAGCCCCCTCAAGTGCACGAGCGACGAATCCGGCGTCACGAGAGACGCGCAGATCCGTGGAGAAGGTCACGTAAGGGAGGAGAGGTGACACTCTCGTGCGCCTTCGTCCCGGATCCCGGCCTCCCCTCCCGGTGAGTTCGCACTTCTCCGCGCTATCCGCGGGTTTCTGCGAACTCACCGTGGTGGGCCCTCCCAGATGTCACGGGATGCGCACGGAAGGCGCAGGTCGTGACGGTTCCGTCGGCGACCCGTGAGGCTCCCGTGCGCCCTCCGTCCCGACTCCGCCTCCCGGCGACCCTTCCCCGACGCCCGGCCCGGCGGCTGATCGGCGGCCTTAGCGAGCCGGGGCCGCCGATCAGCCGCGAGGCGACAGCAATCCCTGCGCACGCCCCCGAGGCGCCAGCCTCCGTCGGCACCCCGGGGCCCGGTGGGCGGGACAGGTGAGTTCGCACTTCTCCGCGCATACCGCGGATTTCTGCGAACTCACCGACGGAGGAAGCGGGATCGGCCCCGCAGGCCCCCTCCGAGCCCCTGGCTATGCTCGGCGGGTGAGCCTTCAGGCCGACCAAGAGTCATTCCTGGGCGGCGATGGGTCGCCCTCCGGTGCGCCGACCGAGGCCGGAGCGGACCGGGTCGAGCGGCTCCTCGCCGGCCTCAACCAGCCGCAGCGGGAAGCGGTCGAGCACGGTGAGGGGCCGCTGCTGGTGCTGGCGGGGGCGGGGTCGGGCAAGACGCGCGTCCTCACCCACCGGATCGCCTACCTGCTGGCGACCGGGAAGGCCCGCCCCGGCGAGATCCTCGCGATCACCTTCACCAACAAAGCCGCGGCGGAGATGCGGGAGCGGGTCGGGGACCTGATCGGCCGCTCGGTGCGGGCGATGTGGGTGACCACGTTCCACTCCGCCTGCGCCCGGATGCTGCGCGTCGATGCCGAGCGCCTGGGCTACTCCAAGGGCTTCACGATCTACGACCAGGGCGACTCGCTGCGGATGATCAAACGCTGCCTGGCCGAGCTCGGCGTCGACCCGAAGCGCTACCCGCCGCGCGCCGTCCAGGGGAAGATCTCCGGCGCCAAGAACCAGCTGATCGACCCCTCCGGCTACAGCGAAATGATGGTCGGCGGCTTCGAGGAGGTCGTCGCCGAAGTCTTCCCGCTCTACGAGAAGCGGATGCTCGAGGCCAACGCGATGGACTTCGACGACCTGCTCGTCCGCACCGTCAACGTGCTGGAGCTCTTCGAGGACATCCGCGAGCGCTGGCGCCACACCTTCCGCCACGTTCTCGTCGACGAGTACCAGGACACCAACCACGCCCAGTACCGGATGTTGCAGTTGCTTGCCAAAGAGCACGGCAATCTGATGGTGGTCGGCGACGAGGACCAGTCGGTCTACAGCTTCCGGTCCGCCGACGTCCGCAACATCCTCGACTTCGAGAACGACTTCCCGGAAGCGGAGATGATCAAGCTCGAGCAGAACTACCGCTCGACGCAGACGATCCTCTCGGCGGCCAACGCGGTCGTGTCCCACAACCGGGAGCGGCGGCCGAAGGAGCTGTGGACGGAGGTGGTCGGCGGCGACCCGGTGCAGCTCTATGAGCTCGGCGACGAGCACGAGGAGGCACGCTGGGTGGCGGGGGAGATCGACCGGCTCGCCGAGGAGGACGACGTCAAGCGCTCCGACGTCGCGGTCTTCTACCGGACCAACGCGATGAGCCGGGTGCTGGAGGAGACGCTCGAACGCTTCAACGTCAACTACCAGGTGATCGGCGGGACCAAGTTCTACGACCGGGCCGAGATCAAAGACGCCTTCGCCTACCTCGGGTTCTTGGCGAATCCCGCCGACCTCGTCGCCTTCGGGCGGATCGTCAACTCGCCGCGGCGGGGGATCGGCGACACCACGCAGGGGCGTTTGACCGCGTACGCCAACACCGCCGGGCTGACGATCTGGGAAGTGATCGAACGGGTCGAGGACGTGCCCGGGGTCAGCGCCGCGGCGATCAAGTCGGTCGGCCGCTTCTTCGAGACGATGGACGCGCTGAAAGATCACGTCGAGGACTCCTCCGTGCACTCGCTGCTGGAGCGGGTGCTGAACGAGACCGGCTACATGGAAGCGCTGAACAACGAGCGCACGGTGGAGGCCGAAGGGCGGGTGGAGAACCTCGAGGCGCTGCTCGAGGGCGCCGCCGAGTTCGACCGCGAGCGGGAGCTCGAGGGCGAGAGCGACATCACCCCGCTGGAGGAGTACCTGCAGACGAACATGCTGCGCTCCGAGCAGGACGCGCTGGAGGGGGCCGAAGCGGAGAAGGTCACGCTGATGACGCTCCACAACGCGAAGGGGCTGGAGTACGACACGGTCTTCGTGATCGGCATGGAGGACGGCGCGTTCCCGCACATGCGCTCGCTGGAGGAAGGCGGCGAAGAAGAGGAGCGGCGCCTCTGTTACGTCGGCATCACGCGCGCCGAACGGCGCCTCTACCTGACCTGGGCGCGCGAACGCCAGCTCTTCGGCCGCTCCGAGCGCAACCTGCCCTCGCGCTTCATCGACGAGATCCCGGTCGAGCTGACCGAACGCAACTCGACCGCCGCGAGCGGCGGCATGACCTGGGGCTCGACCGCCTACGGCGGCGGCTCGGGCGGCGGCTTCGCCGACAACGGCTTCGGCAGCTCCGGCGGCGACGCGTTCGCCCCAGCGCAGCCGCTCGACCCCGGCCCGGCGCTGGAGATGCGGACCGGCGACGATGTCGTCCACGCCTCCTTCGGCGACGGCGTGGTGACCGGGACCGAGCCGGGCGGCGTGATCGTGGTGAGGTTCGACGACGGTAAGGAGCGCAAGCTGATGGCCGACTACGCACCGATCAGGAAGAAGTAGATGGCCGCGCGGGTCATCGACGGCAAAGCGGTCGCGGCAGCGGTCAAAGAGCGGGTCAAGGTCGACGCCGCCGCCTTCGCGGAGGAGTTCGGCCGCGCCCCTGCCCTGGCGACGGTGCTGGTCGGCGAGGACCCGGCGTCCCAGGTCTACATCGGCGGCAAGCGCAAAGCCTCGGGCGAGGTCGGCATCCGCTCCGTCCACCACGAGCTCGACGCCGCGACCCGCCAGGAGGACCTCGAGGGGCTGGTCGGTGACCTGAACGCCGACGAGGAGGTCGACGGCATCCTCGTCCAGCTACCGTTGCCCGACCACCTCGACTCCGACGCGGTGGTGGCGACGATCGACCCCGCCAAGGACGTCGACGGCCTCACGCCGGTCAACGCGGGCCTGCTCGCGCACGGCACGCCCGGGCTCGTCTCCTGCACGCCGGCCGGGGTGATGGAACTGCTCGCCCACGAGGGGGTCGAGGTGGAAGGCGCGCACGCGGTCGTGGTCGGGCGCTCGAAGCTGGTCGGCGTCCCCGTCGCCCGCCTCCTGTTGATGGGCAACGCGACCGTGACGATGTGCCACTCGCGCACCCGCGATCTCGACGCCGTCTGCGCGCAGGCCGACATCCTCGTCGCCGCGGTCGGCGTGCCGCGCCTGCTCGGCAAGGACGCGGTCAAGCCCGGCGCGGTGGTGATCGACGTCGGCATCAACCGCACCGAGGACGGCCTGGTCGGCGACGTCGACTTCGACGCGGCCGCCGAGGTGGCCTCGGCGATCACCCCGGTCCCCGGCGGCGTCGGCCCGATGACGATCGCGATGCTGCTCCACAACACGCTGGCGGCCGGACGCGCCCGCATGGCGAGCCGATGACCCCCGCCGCCGACGAAGGGCAAGGTCGGCGGCGACGCGGCCCGCGGCGCAAGGCGGCCGAGGCGATCAAAACGGGCGAGGAGGCGGAGTCGAGCGGCAAAGGCAAGCCGGCGCGGGATCGCGCGTCGCGCGGCGATGACGCGCCGCGTAAGGACGAGCCGCGCGGCGACGGCGACGCGCGCCGGGGCCGGCGACAGGGCGGAACGCGTCGCGGCGGTCGGCGCCTGCCCCGGCTGCGCGCCGGCGAAGCGATCGCGCTGGTCGCGGCGATCCTGCTCTTCATCCTGATGTTCTTCGACTGGTACGGCGCCAAGGCGACCACCAGCGCCGAAACGCTCGGCGGAGTCGTCACCGGGAGCGGCGGCGGCAGTGCCTGGGACACCCTCGAAGTGATCCCGCTGTTCCTGATGCTGGCGATCGTCGTCACCGTCGGCGCCGCGATCCTGCGCCTCAGCGGCACCGACTGGAAGCCCGCGATCCCGCCCGCCGCGGCGATCTGCGTACTCGGCATCCTCGCCGCGGTCCTGATCCTGATCCGGATCATCTCCCCGCCCGGTCCCGAGGGCGCCTTCTCCGAACTCGCCTACGAATCGACCCTGAGGCTGCCGATCTTCCTCGCCCTGGCCGCCGCCCTCGGCATCGCCTACGGCGGCTGGCGGACGATGGGCGAGGAGGGCACCTCGTTCGCCTCGATCGGCAAGAGCCTCGAGTCACCACGGCGCTCGCGTCGCCAAACCTAGGGCTTGTCGCCAGGCGGGCCGCCGCCCAGCGCCGTGGCCGCGGCGCGCCGCCCATGCCCGTCACCTGCCGCCCATGCACGCCGCCTCGGCGAGCGTCTACGCCCCAGCAGCGCGGTCGTCCTTTCGTCCGGCCCTGCCGGCGCGGTCGACTTAAGGTCCGGTAGACGGACGGAAGGACGACCGCGGCACGGTGGGCGGACGGAAGGACGACCGCGCTTGGGGGGCCGGGCTCTTGGGCGACCGGGCTCCGTGGTGCGGAATCCACCCGTACCGTGGATTTCGAACCACGGAACGAGTCGCGCCCCTTCGCGGTTGCACGGCACCTAGAATCCGCCCCGTGATCGATCGCGAGCAGGTACTTCACGTCGCCCGCCTGGCGCGGCTGCGCCTCGACGAGGCCGAAGTCGAGACGATTGCCGGGGAGCTCTCGGGCATCCTCGAGCACGTCGACCGGATCCGCGGCCTCGATCTGGAGGGGGTCGAGCCGACCTCCCACGTCGTCCACCTGGAGAACGTGCTGCGCGCCGACCAGCCCTGGCAGAGCATGCCGCCGGCGGTGGCGCTGGCCAACGCGCCGGAGCCCTTCGACGGCGCCTTCCGCGTCCCCTCGCCGCAGGCCGACGCCGACTGATGGCCGAGCTGACCGACCTGACCGTCGCCGAGGCGGCGGCGAAGATCGCCGCGGGCGAGATTTCCGCCGAGGAGTACGGCGCCGCCTGGCGCGCTGCCGCCGCGGCCGACGAGCTGAACGCCTACCTCTGGACCGCCGAGCATGCCGAGTCGCTCGAACCCGACTGGAACGGCGACGGCGAGAGCGCGCCTGCCGGCGAGGGGGAGGCGACGCCCTACGGGTCGAACGCGCCCGCGCCCGCCGAGTCGGGGCCGCTGGCCGGCGTCCCGATCGCGATCAAGGACATCTTCACCACCCAGGGCATCCCGACCACGGCCGGGTCGCGGATCCTGGAGGGCTACCGGCCGCCCTACACCGCGACCGCCGTGCGCAAGCTGACCGCCGCGGGCGCGCACGTCCTCGGCAAGACCAACATGGACGAGTTCGCGATGGGCTCCTCGAACGAGAACTCCGGCTACGGCCCGGTGCTCAACCCCTGGGACCGCGGGCGCGTCCCCGGCGGCTCCTCGGGCGGCTCGGCGGCGGCGGTCGCGGGCGGCCTCGCCCCGGCGGCGCTCGGCACCGACACCGGCGGCTCGATCCGCCAGCCCGCCTCGCTCTGCGGCATCGTCGGCCTGAAGCCGACCTACGGCGCGATCTCGCGCTTCGGGATGATCGCCTTCGCCTCCTCGCTCGACCAGTGCGGCCCGTTCACCCGTGACGTCACCGACGCGGCGCTCCTGCTCGGCGTGATGCAGGGCATGGACCAGCTCGACTCGACCTCGGTCGGGATCGAGGGTGGCATCGAGCTCCCCACCCGCGAGGACCTCGCCGGCCTGCGCTTCGGCGTCCCGCGCGAGCTCGGCGAGGCGACGCTCGACGCCGGCGTCCGCGCCGTCTTCGAGGCGACGGTGGCGCGGATCGAGGAGCTCGGCGGCCAGATCGTCGAGATCACCCTGCCGCACGCCGAGCACGGCATCTCGGCCTACTACGTGCTCGCGCCGGCCGAGGCGTCCTCGAACCTCGCCCGCTTCGACGGCGTCCGCTACGGCCTGCGCGAGGCCGGCGACGCGGACCTGGTCGAGATGTACGAGACGACCCGCTCGGTCGGCTTCGGTCCCGAGGTGAAGCGGCGCATCATGCTCGGCACCTACGCGCTCTCCTCCGGTTATTACGACGCCTACTACGGCCAGGCCCAGAAGGTGCGCACGCGGATTGCGCAGGACTTCGACGCCGCCTTCGCCGACGTCGACTTCGTGATCACGCCGACCTCGCCCTCGGTCGCGTTCGAGCTCGGCGCCAAGACCGACGACCCGCTGGCGATGTACATGAACGACTTCTTCACCGTGCCGATGAGCCTTGCCGGGATCCCGGCGATCGCGCTCCCTGCCGGGCTGGCGGCGCCGGAGGACGGCGGCGACGGCGCGCCGCGGCTTCCCGTCGGCTTCCAGATTGCCGCCCCGGCCTTCGCCGAGCAGAAGCTCCTGGAGGCCGCGCACGCGCTGGAGGGCGCGCTCGGCTTCGAGGCCGCCGCGGGCGACGCGATCCCCTGGAAGGGAGGTGCCCGCCATGCCTGAGGAGCTGGAGGCGGTCATCGGCCTCGAGATCCACGTGCAGCTCGCGACCCGCACGAAGATGTTCTGCGGCTGCGAGCTCTCCTTCGGCGACGAGCCGAACGTCCACACCTGTCCGATCTGCCTCGCCCACCCGGGCGTCCTGCCGGTCCCCAACGAGGAAGCGGTCCGTTACGCGCTGAAGATCGGGATGGCGCTGGGCTGCGAGATCGCCCCCCGCTCGATCTTCCACCGCAAGAACTACTTCTATCCCGACAACCCGAAGGCCTACCAGATCAGCCAGTACGACATCCCGATCTGCGGCGAAGGGAAGCTCGGCGACATCCGCATCACCCGCGCCCACCTCGAGGAGGACGCGGCGAAGACGATCCACGTCGGCGAATCGGGGCGCATCCACGGCTCCGCCGCCTCGCTCGTCGACTTCAACCGCGGCGGCACGCCGCTGGTCGAGATCGTCACCGAGCCCGACCTCCGCGGCGCCGCCGAAGCGGCCGAGTGGGCGCGCCTGCTGCGCGAGACGGTGCGCCAGCTCGGCGTCTCCGACGTGAACATGGAGGAGGGGAGCCTGCGGGTCGACGCCAACGTGTCGGTGCGCCCGGCGGGCTCGACCGAGCTCGGGGTCAAGACCGAGCTGAAGAACATGAACTCCTTCCGCTTCCTGCAGCGCGGGATCGAAGCCGAGCTGGAGCGCCAGCGCGAGCTGATCGGGGCGGAGGGGACGGTCGAGCAGGAGACGCTCCACTTCGACCCGGCGAGCGGCGACCTCACCTCGCTGCGCTCGAAGGAGGAAGCCCACGACTACCGCTACTTCCCCGAGCCCGACCTGGTCGCGATCGCGCCGACCGAGGCGATGCTCCAGGAGGCGCGCGATTCGCTGCCGGAGCTGCCCGCGGCGCGCACGGCCCGTTATGAAGCGGAGCTGGGACTCGACGAGGCGCAGGCGCGCCTGCTCGCCGGGGACCCCGACCAGGCCGCCTACTTCGAGGCCGTCGTCGCCGCGGTCGGCGAGGCTGCCGAGCCGCGCGTCGTCGCCAACTGGGTGACCGGTGACCTGACCGCGGCCCTGCGCGCGGCCGACGACGCCGAGCGCCCCGCGGTGCAGCCGCTTGCCGACCTGATCGGTGCCGTCGCCTCCAAGCAGGTGTCCCACGCGGGCGGCAAACAGGTGCTGGCGATCCTGGTCGCCGACGGCGACGCCGACGTCGCCGCGGTGATCGAGCGCGAGGGCCTCGCCCAGATGGGGGGAGACGACGGCGAACTCGCCGGCATCGTCGCCGCCGCGATCGAGGCCGACCCGGCCGCCGCCGAGCAGATCCGCTCCGGCAACGGCAAGGCGATCGGCGCCATCGTCGGCGCCGTGATGCGGGAGACGAAGGGCCGCGCCGACGGCGGCGAGGTCAACCGCCTCATCCGCGAGCAGCTCGGGCTGTGACGCATCGCACTTTGTAACACGTTGTTACAAGCTGCTACCGTCAGCGCATGGCTTGGAACGTCGTCATCGCGGGCGGTGGATTTGGGGGGCTCGCCGCCGCGCGGGAGCTCGAGAAGGTCATGCCGAAGCAGTCGGCGCGGCTGGTGCTGGTCAACGAGCAGAACTACGCGACCTACGCGCCGTTCCTGCCCGAGGCCGCCGCGGGGACGCTGGAGCCGCGCCACGTGGTGACGCCGCTGCGCGACATCCTCAAGCGAACCTACCTGCGGCTGGGTGAGATCGTCGGCCACGACCCGCAGGCCAAGACGGTCGAGCTGGCGGCCAAAGGCGGCGGCACGGAGACGATTCCCTACGACCAGCTGCTGCTCGCACTCGGGTCGGTCTCGCGGGTCCTGCCGATCCCCGGGCTGACCGAGCACGCGATGGGCTTCAAGAGCCTCGCCGACGCGATCGTCCTGCGCAACCGGGTGGTCGAGAACCTCGAGCTGGCGAACGCGACCGACGATCGGCAGCGGCGCGAGGAACTCCTCACCTTCGTCTTCATCGGCGGCGGTTATGCCGGGCTCGAGGCGCTCGCCGAGCTGCAGGACTTCGCCGCCGACGCGATGGACAGCTACCCGCGCGCCCGCCTGCACGGGATGCGCTGGATCCTGGTCGAGGCGGCGCCGCGGGTGCTGCCGGAGATCGACGAGGACCTCGCCGATTACGCCCTGCGGGAGCTGCGCGGCCGCGGCATCGACATCAAGTTGGAGACGCAGCTGAAAGAGGTGACGAAGAACTCGGTGACGCTCTCGACCGGCGAGGTCGTCCCGAGCACGACGGTCGTCTGGACCGCGGGCGTCGCCCCGGCGCCGGTCCTCAAGCAGCTGAACGTGCCGCTCGACGAGCGCGGCCGGGTCCCGGTCGACGACCACCTGCGGGTGGAAGGCCTCGACTCGGTCTGGGCGATCGGCGACTGCGCCGCCGCCCCCGACCCGCGCGGCGGCACCTGCCCGCCGACCGCCCAGCATGCGGTCCGCCAGGGCCCGGTCGCGGCCCGCAACATCGCCGCCGAGCTGGGGGTGGGCACCGCGGAACCCTTCACCTACCGCAGCGAGGCCTCCTTCGTGAACCTCGGCCGCTACAAGGCGGTCGGGCTGATCGGCGACCGCAAACTGCGCGGCTTCCCCGCCTGGTTCCTGGCCCGCACCTACCACATGAGCCAGATCCCGGGCTACTCCCGCAAGGCCCACGCGGTGCTCGACTGGACCGCCAGCATGCCCTTCAAGCGCGACATCGCCGAGCTCGGCTCGGTGACCCGGCCCAAAAGCCTCGGCTGAGCCGGTCGAGTTCGCACTTATCCGCGCATACCGCGGATAAGTGCGAACTCCAGCCGTCACAATGTGGCCATGGGCCTCGAGTACCTCCTCATCGTCTTCTTCTGCGGCGTAGCCACGGGCATCATCGGCAAGGCGAAGGGCAGCTCGTTCTGGATCTGGTTCCTCGTCGGCGGCGTACTGCCGATCCTCGGCCTGATCGCCGTCGTCCTCTACCGCCGCGAGAAGGACGAACCCGAACGCCAGTGCCCCCAGTGCCTGAAGCCGGTGAAGCTCTACGTCCAGGTCTGCCCCCGCTGCGGCACCGACCTCTTCCTGCCTGACCCGAGGGCGGTCCGGCATCCGGGGGTACGGGGGTAGGTGGGCGGCTCACGGGGCGGCGGGGGCGGGACTCCGTGGCCCATCCGGCCGTCCGAGGGAGGTCCTGGGCTCCTCATGGGGGTCCTGGCAGGCTGTGACCCCCATGAGGAGCCCAGGACGTGAGGGGTGCGTGGGAGAGGCGGCACAGGGATGTGAGGAAGTCGGACTTACGTGACGATCGGGTCGGGGAGCTTCCACACCCCGGCCGGATCGGTCAGAGAGATGCCGGGAACGTCACACCTCTCGGCCCCGGAAGGCCCCTTTCGGGCCGGGATCGAGGGCCCGGATACGCGCGGTCGACCTGAGGTCCGGTAGCCGGACGTTAGGTCGACCGCGCCTCGGTGGGCGGACGAAAGGTCGACCGCGCCCCCGTCGGTGTCGGAAAACACGGGAGGAAGCGTGGAGTTCCCGGCATCTCCGTGACCGATCCGGCGGCCGGGAGCTCGCGTGGTTCGAAATCCACCTATGGCGTGGATTTCGAACCACGGTAGGCCGGTCGTGGATCCGCGTGGTTGGAAACCCGCGCCATACGCGGATTTCCAACCGGGGAGATTCCTGACCGTTCGGGGACCGGCCCCCGGCGCCCGTCGTGGCGCATCCCGTCACGGATCCGTGCCACTCCCGTCGCACTCCCGTGACGCTCCCGCGAGGGTCCCTCCACACCTTCCGCACACCCGCCCCTCTCGCCACGGCCACAGCCTGCCCGGGCCGTGGCGAGAGGGGCGCGTCCCTACTCGGGCGCCAGCTTGCGGGGCCTCGTCCCTTCGGCGCCAGCTTGCCGGGCCTGGACCCTTCGAGCGACAGCTTGCGGGGCCCCGGCCCTTCCGGGCGCCGGCCTGCGGGTCCCCGCACCCCAGAAGACTCACCCGCCTCAGCGCAGCCAGGTGCGGACGATGGCGTTGGCGAAGCCGAGGCCGTAGCGCATGACTGCGGGCTTCTTCGAGTGGCCGTGGAGGCGCTGTTCCACGGTGATCGGGACCTCTTTGGCGGGGACGCCGCGCTTGATCGCCTCGATCATGAACTCGGAGGTGTGGAACTGCTCCTGGCGCAGGACCAGCAGGGGCAGGACGGTGGTGCGGACGGCGCGGTAGCCGTTCGAGCAGTCGGTGACGTGGGTGCGGGTGATGAAGGAGACGAGGCGGTTGAAGAAGACGATGCCGAGCTCGCGGGAGCGGGTGTTGCGGTCGGCGTGGCCGAGGACGCGGGAGCCGTGGGCGACGTCGACTTCGCCGCTGAGGACCGGCTCGACCAGGCGCGGCATCTCCGAGGGGAGGTGTTGGCCGTCGGCGTCCAGGGTGACGACGACCTCGGCCCCCGATTCGACCATCAGCCGGTAGCCGGTGCGCAGCGCCGCGCCGCCGCCGCGGTTGGTCACGTGGCGGGCGACCAGGGCGCCGTGTTCGGCGGCGACGTCGCCGGTGCCGTCGCGCGAGCCGTCGTCGACGACGAGGATCTCGGTGCGCACGCCGCATACCTCGGCCGGCATCTGGTCGAGGACGACGCCGATGTTCTCCGCCTCGTTGTAGGCGGGGACGAGGATCGCGACCTTGCCCTTGAAGCGGGCGGGCAGGCCCGCCTGCCGGAACTCTTCCCAGGCCAGCCCCTCGAGCGCCGCCGAGAGCTGGCGCGAGTTGCGCGCGCCGACCGAGAGCGCCCGCAGGCAGATGATGAAGAGGATGAAGATCGCGAAGACCGCGAGGCCGAGGATGCGCCCGCCGTTACCCTTTTCGAAGGAGAAGGCGGAGAGCAGGCCGTTGACGATTTCGGTGCCGGTGACGATCGCCAGCGCGAGCCCGGCGAGGATCAGCAGCAGCACGTCGGCGTTGCGCAGGGTGCGCCGGCGGGCGATCGCGTAGACGACGAGGATCAGCGCGACCGCCAGGCCGACGGCGCGCAGGGCCGTCAGTTCGGCCGGGAATATGCCTGCTAAGGGGATCATTCGCGGCCCCAGGATAGGGCCGCGGCGGCGGTCGAGAGGGCGAGGCCGGCGAGCGGGAAGATCAGCGTCATCAGGATCTCGTTGCGGCGCGGGGCGGCGAGGCTGGCGGCGCCGACGACGGTGACGAGCACGATCGGGGCGGCGAGGCAGAGCGTCTCCCACCAGCGGCGGCGCCAGCCGAGCAGGACCAGCCCGGCGACGCCGAGCAGCACGAGCACGATCTGGATCGCGCGGCCGAGCGTCGTCGACATGAACGAGCCGACCCCGCTCGACCACATCCGCCCGACCTTGCGCGCGGTCATCCCGAGGTAGCCCAGCGGGTGTTCGCCGAAGTACTTGGAGAAGTTCTGCTTGCCGATCTTGCCGAGCGCCGCGTCGCGTTCGAGGTCGGGATAGCGTTCCTTCCAGACCTGGTTGAAGAGCGGGGTGGGGTTGACTTCGTTCAGGGCCTGGGAGTCCGGCGGCAGGCTCTTGCCGGTCTCACGCTGGTAGAGGATCGCCTTGACCCGCGCGTATTCGCCGTCGGCGGGGTAGAAGGTGCCGACGTAGAGCGCCTTGCCGCTTCCGGTCGAGATCGGCACGAAGCGTTCGAAGACGACGAAGTTGCGGATCGTCCACGGCACGATCGGGAGCAGCAGCGCGACCAGCATCAGGCCGACCGCGGCCGCGCCGAGGCGCCACTCGCGCTCCCACGCCCAGCGCGCGGCGGCGAACACGACGAAGGCGCCCGCGACCAGCGTGTACTCGGGGCGGAACATCGCGGTGACGCCGAAGAGGAAGCCGGGGAGGAGCCAGGGCCAGGCGGTGCTCCAGGCGAAGCCCTCGCCGCGGCGCGCCGCCGTCCGGTCCCACGCCCAGAGGAAGGCGAGGATCGCCGCGGGCAACGACAACATCGCGGGCGGCTCGCTCATGATCTCGCCGACCGAGTGGATGAAGGGCGGGTAGATCGCCACCCCGAGCGCCCCGAGGAGTGCCGGCCAGCGCCCGCCGAGGCGCCAGCCGAGGAAGAAGACGACGAGAATCGTCCCCACGCCCATCAGCGCCTCGAGGATGCGGATCGTGCCTTCGCGCGGCCCACCGGTGACGACGAAGAGCCCGGCGTAGAGCCAAGGCGCGCCCGGGGACCAGTCGCTCGAGGCTTCCGAGTGGAATTCCGGCCCGCCGTAGCTGCCTTCGGTGTAGAGCGACTTGGCGAGGGCGTAGTAGGCGTGCGAGTCGTCGGCGGGGTCGGCCACCGGGTGGCCGACGGCGACCGCGCGGACGAGCAGGCCGAGAGCGGCGATCAGCGCCAGCGCGATCAGCGTGCGCCGCCCATAACGGGCGGGCAGCGTGCGGAACCAGTTGCGGACGGCGGTCAAGGGCGCCGGTCAGGCTACTGGCGCCAGGGCAGGAAACCCGGGGACGGCGCTGAAATCCTCGGCAAAACTTAGGAAAGGAAGCTCCATGAAGCGAATCTCCGCCGTCTTGGCAGGCGCGCTCGCCTGCCTCGCCTTCGGCACCGTCGGCACCGCCGCCGCGATGCCGACCGAAGGCATCGTCAACACCTCCTGCACCACCACCTCGTCGAGCGCCGTCGTCGGCAACAAGGTCACCGCCCGGGTGACCGGCCAGAACGTCGACCCGTCGCAGATGGAATTCGCCGAATGCAAGGTCGTGAAGAAGGTCCTCAACACGGTGATCAAGCGCGTGGTCGAGTCGCCGACCGTGATCGAAGGCTTCCGCATCACCCCCAGCATCACCTCCGAAGCGCCGCTGACGATCAAGTACAAGGGCCTCTTCCGCGGCGCCGACACGGCTACCGAAATCCGCCTCGCCTTCAAGGTCACCTACACCGCCGCCGCAACGGTCGAACCGGAAACGCCGAAGATCAACGCGACCTGCACGACGAGCTCGAAGAACGTGATCGGCAACAGCGTGAAGATCACGGTCGCGGGCAAGAACGTCGCGCGGTCGCAGCAGAAGTTCGCCGAATGCCCGACGGTGAAGAAGGTCGCCAACAAGATGCTCTCGCTGCGGATCGAGAAGCCGAAGACCTTCGAAGGCTTCCGCTGCACCCCGAGCGTCCTCACCGGCGGTGAAGGCACCGTCGAACCGCAGACCGTCAAGTACAGCTGCGTCTTCCGCGGCGCCGACACGTCCACGGAAATCCGGCTGCAGTTCAAGGTCACCTACAACACGGACTGACGCCTGGCTCGTCGGGCGGCGGTGGGCAACCACACCGCCGCCGTCCCGGCGCAGGCCGCCAGCAGGGGGATCAGGACGAGGACCCGGCGCGGGGAGGCGACGAGGAGGGCGCTGACCACCGTGACCGCGAGGAAGACGGCGCCGATCAGGAGCGCCTCCCAGCGGCGGCGGTAGGCGAGCAGGGTCAGGCCGAGCAGGCCGAGGCCGAGGAGGGCCCAGTGGAGGGCCTCCCAGATGGGCTCGCGCATGACGGCGCGGGGGCCGTGGGACCAGATGCGGCCGATCTTGGTGGCGACGAAGGAGATGTATTCGCCGGTGTGGTCGGTGATGTCGTCGCGGAGCTGTTGCTTGCCCATCTTCGAGAGCGCCTGGTCGGGTTCCATGCCCGGATAGGTGTGTTCGGCGAGGCGGGCGAGGATCTGCTCGAGGCGGAGGTTTTCGACCGCGTGGGGGCCGAAGAGGCCCGGGTGTTCGGCGACCACCGCGGCGCCGACCTTTTCCGGGTTGCCGTCCGAGGGCAGGTAGGTGCCCGCGTAGAGGACCTGGCCGCCGCCGGTCGAGACGGTGACGAAGCGGTCGAGCGCGATCGCGTTGCGGATCGTCCAGGGCGCGACCACGATGACGATCCCGAGGACGACGACGCCCGCCGCGACGAGCGCCCGCCGCCAGTCCCCATCGTCGCGTTCGCACTTCTCCGCGCTATCCGCGGGTTTCTGCGAACTCGACCGATGGCGGGGGGCGAAGCGCTCGTGGAGGAGGACGAGGACGGCCAGGAGGAGGCCGATCGCCAGATACTCGGGGCGGACCAGGGCGAGCGCGCCGAGGGTCAGTCCCGGCACCAGCCAGCGCCACGGCGAGGCGCCGTCGGCGGCCCAGAGGATCGCCGGCAGAGCGCCCGCCAGCAGCGTCGCGGCGAGCGGCTCCGTCATCAGCATCCCCGTGTACTCGATCGTCGCCGGGTAGATCGCCACCACCAGCGCCGCGATCAGCCCCGCCACCACCGCGCGCCCACCAACCCTTGGACCTTGGTCGCCCTGTGGGCTACCAAGGTCTACGGGTTGGGACAGGCGCCGCGCCAGCAGGTAGGCAAAGAGGGGGGCGAGGGCTCCGATCGCCGCCAGGACCAGGCGCGCGAGGCGTTCGTGGACGCCGCCGGTGACCTTGTAGACGCCCGCGACGAAAAGCGGCAGGCCGGGCGAGTAGTCGGTGCTCGGTTGGGTCGCCGCCGCGCCCACGGTGAAGCCGTTGCCTTCGTCGAGGTTCTTCGCGATCGCCGCGTAGGCGGCGGCGTCGTAGACCGGGGCGCGGCCGCTCCAGGCTTCGCCGACTCGCAGGCCGAGGCCCAGCAGGAGGATCGCGACAAGCGCCGCGATCCCCAATCTGCCGCCGTTTCCGGCCACCATGCGATTTGGCATCGGCCCGATTCAACTAACCTTGCCGGTCTATGCGGATCCTCATTCTCGGTGGCGACGGCTACCTCGGCTGGCCGACGGCACTTCGTTTCTCGGCGCGCGGGCACGAGGTCGCGGTCGTCGACAACTTCAACAGACGGCGCTGGGTCGAGGGCGCGGGCTCCAACTCGCTGACCCCGATCGCCGACCTCGACACCCGGATCGCGACCTGGGAGGAGCTCTCCGGCAAGCGGATCGCCGCCCACGTCGGCCCGATCGAGGACGGCGACTTCATCGACGGCGTCGTCGCCGAGTTCCTCCCCGACGCGGTCGTCCACTATGGCCAGCAGGCCTCGGCGCCCTACTCGATGATCTCCCGCCAGACCGCTGTCGAAACCCAGTACGCGAACACGATCGGCAACCTCAACCTGCTCTTCGCGCTGCGCGACCACGTGCCCGAGGCGCACCTGGTGAAGCTGGGGACGATGGGCGAGTACGGCCAGCCCAACATCGACATCGAGGAGGGCTACATCGAGATCTCGCACAAGGGGCGCAGCGACCGGCTGCCGTACCCGAAGCTGCCGGGCTCGCTGTACCACTGCTCGAAGGTCCACGACTCGACCAACATCCACTTCGCCTGCCGCACCTGGGGCCTGCGGGCGACCGACCTGAACCAGGGCGTCGTCTACGGGATCGAGACCGAGGAGACGGTGAGCGACGAGCGGCTGATCACCCGCTTCGACTACGACGAGATGTTCGGCACGGTCCTGAACCGGTTCTGCGTGCAGGCCGTGATCGGTCATCCGCTGACCGTCTACGGAGAAGGCCACCAGACGCGCAGCTTCCTCAACATCCGCGACACGCTCGCCTGCGTCGAGATCGCCGCCCTGAACCCCGCCGACGCGGGCGAATTCCGCGTCTTCAACCAGTTCACCGAGCAGTTCTCGGTGATGGAGCTGGCGGAGCTGGTCAAGGAGGCGGGGGCGCACCTCGGCTACGAGGTGGAGATCCGCCACTACGACAATCCGCGGGTCGAGAAGGAAGAGCACTACTACAACGCGGTGAACTCGAACCTGCTGGATCTGGGCCTGGAGCCGCGGCTTCTCGGCGAGGAGCTGGTCGAGTCGATCCTCGGCATCCTCGACCGCTACAAGGAGCGCGCCGCCGAGGGCGCGATCGACCCGCGGACGCGCTGGAACCCGGGTCGTCCCACCGCCGCCCAGGCCTAAGAACCCCTGCTGCCGCGCACGGGGCAGCGGCGAGCCGCTGGTAGCATCGCTGGTCCGATGAGAGCTGCCGACGCACTGATGGAATCACTGAAGGCCGAGGGCGTGAAGAACGCCTTCGGGATCCCCGGCGGGGCGAACCTGCCGATGTACGACGCGGTCGTGGACGCCGACTTCCGCCACGTCCAGACCCGCCACGAGCAGGCCGCCGGGCACGCCGCGGAGGGCTACGCGAGGGCGAGCGGCAACGTCGGGGTCGCCTTCTCGACCTCCGGCCCGGGGGCGACGAACCTGATCACGGCGATCGCCGACGCGATGCTCGACTCGACCCCGACCGTGTTCATCACCGGGCAGGTGAAATCGGAGCTGATCGGCACCGACGGCTTCCAGGAGGCCGACATCCTCGGCGCGACGCTGCCCTTCGTCAAGCACTCCTTCCAGGTGACCGACGCGCGGCAGATCCCCGAGTACGTCCACGAGGCCTTCCACGTCGCCTCGACCGGGCGCCCCGGGCCGGTCCTGCTCGACATCCCCTCCGACTTCTTCCGCGCCGACATCGAGTATGAGCCGCGCACCGAGCCGGTCGAGCTCCCCGGCTACAAGCCCTCCACCGAGGGCAACATCAAGCAGATCCGCATCGCCGCCAAAGCGCTGGCGAACGCGCGCCGGCCGATCTTCTACACCGGCGGCGGGGTGATCAACGGGAACGCGTCCGAGGAGCTGCGCGAACTGGCCGCCTCCGACCAGTTCCCGGTCACCTCGACCCTGATGGGCCTCGGCGGCTTCCCGGCGTCCAGCGACCACTTCCTCGGCATGCTCGGCATGCACGGCACCTACACCGCCAACATGGCGATGGACCGCGCCGACCTGATCGTCGCGATCGGCGCCCGCTTCGACGACCGCATCACCGGCAAACTGGACGAGTTCGCCCCGCACGCGAAAATCATCCACATCGACATCGACCCGGCGGAGATCTCGAAGAACGTCGGCGCGCACATCCCGATCGTCGGCGACGTCAAGCAGGTGCTGCCGAAGCTGACCCGCGAGTACCGGGCGCTGCAGACGGACTCCGGCCGGATGGAGGCCTGGTGGACCCAGATCCGCGCCTGGAAGCAGGAGCACCCGCTCTTCTACGAACCCTCGACCGACGGTGAGATCAAACCGCAGTCGATGGTCGAGACCCTGTGCAAGGTCACCAACGGCGAAGCGATCGTCGCCGCCGACGTCGGCCAGCACCAGATGTGGGCGGCGCAGTACTACGGCTTCGACCGCCCGCGCCGCTGGATCAACTCCGGCGGCCTGGGGACGATGGGCTTCGGCCTGCCCGCGGCGATCGGCGCCAAGGTCGCCTGCCCGGACGAGCTCGTCACCTGCATCTCCGGCGACGGCAGCCTGATCATGAACGTGCAGGAGCTGGCGACCTGCGTCACCGAGAAGGTGCCGGTCAAGATCTTCCTGATGAACAACGGTTATATGGGCATGGTGCGCCAGTGGCAGCAGCTCTTCTGGGACCGTCGCTACAGCGGTGTCGAGCTGGGCTCGAGCCCGGACTGGGTGAAGCTGGCCGAGGCCTTCGGCGCCACCGGCCTGCGGGTCGAGGACGAAGCCGACCTCGAGGACACGATGCGGGCGGCGGTCGAGACCGACGGCCCGGTCCTGGTCGACGTCCGCGTCACCCAGGAGGAGAACGTCTACCCGATGATCGCGCCGGGCAACGCCGCCCGCGAGATGGTCGAGGCCCCGGGGCTGGTGCGGTGATGGAGGCCGGGACTCCCGACCTGGTGAAACTGGAGGACCTGCGCGTCCCCGGGCAGCTGAGCGGCCGCAAGCACATCCTCGCGATCCTGGTGGAGAACAAGCCCGGCGTGCTGGCGCGCGTGGCGGGGCTCTTCTCGCGCCGCGGCTTCAACATCGACACGCTGGCGGTCGGCCCGACCGACGATCCGAGCGTCTCGCGCATCACGCTGACCCTCGACGGCGCCGTCCACCCGATCGACCAGGTCACCAAGCAGCTGCACAAGCTCGTCAACGTGCTGAAGATCCGCGACATGGAGCCGGAGGAGACGGTCGCCCGCGAGATGGCCCTCTTCAAGGTCTCCGCGGCGGTCGAGAATCGCGCCGAGATCATCCAGTTCGCCGACATCTTCCGGGCGAAAATCGTCGACGTGGCGCGCCGCACGATGACCATCGAGGTCACCGGCTCGGCCGACAAGATCGAGGCCTTCGAGCGGATGATCCGCCCCCACGGGCTGGTCGAAATGGTGCGCACCGGCGAGATCGCGATCGCCCGTGGTCACGAGTGACGCGCTCCTAGGGGCGCTCGCGCGAGGCATAGCGAGGGGGCGGCGGGCGCTGGTCAGCGTCACCGCCGCGGTCGACGTCGCCGACCCCTGCGCGACGATCTTCGCCGCCCGGCTGGCCTCGGACCGCTGGTTCTGCTGGGAGCAGCCCGACCGTGGCTTCGCCGTCGCCGGGATGGGGGTCGCGCGCGAGGCGTCCTCGCGCGGGGCGCGGCGCTTCGAGGAGGTCGCCGCGGTGGCCGGGGAGACGCTCCGCGACGCGGTCCTCGACGAGCCGCGCGGGCTGCCCGCCGGGGCCGGGCCGGTGTGGCTCGGCGGCTTCGCCTTCGACCCGGAGGGGGGCGGGAGCGCGACCTGGAGCTCCTTCGAGCCCGGCTCGCTGTTCCTGCCCGAGGTGTCGATCTGCCGCGGCGGGGAGGAGGCGTTCCTCACCGTCAACGCGCTCGTCGGGCCCGGGGACGATGCCGAGCGGCGCGGGGCGGAGCTCGGCGCGCGCCTCGCCGGGCTGCGCGCCGACGCGACCCTGCCGCTGCTCGACCCGCACCCGACCGCCCGTCCCGAGATCAGCAGCGCCAGGCCGCCGCGCGCCTTCGAAGACGCGGTCGAGCGGGCGACAGCCCGGATTGCGGCGGGGGAGATGCAGAAGGTCGTGCTCGCCCGCGAGGTGATCGTCAGCGCCGCCGCGGCGCACGACCCGGCGCCGGTCTTCGGCGCGATGCGCGACCAGTTCCCGGCCTGTTTCTGCTTCTGCGCGGGGACGCCCGAGGCCGCCTTCATCGGCGCCAGCCCCGAGCTCCTCGTGCGGCGCTCCGGTGCCGGCGTCTCGACCGTCGCCCTGGCGGGCTCGACCCGCCGCAGCTCCGACCCCGCCGTCGACGACCACCTCGGCGAGCGCCTCATGCGCTCCGCCAAGGACCGCCGCGAGCACCGCATCGTCGCCGAGCGCATCGTCCGCCGCCTCCGTCCCCACGCGGTCTGGGTCGAGACCGGCACGGAGCCCGCGATCGTCAAGGTCGCCAACATCCAGCACCTCGCCACCCCGGTGATCGCCCAGCTCGCCGAGCCGCGCTCGGCGATCGAGCTCGCCGGGATGCTCCACCCGACCCCCGCCGTCGGCGGCGACCCCTGGCCCGACGCCCAGCCCGCCCTCCGCGAGCTGGAGCAGATGGACCGCGGCTGGTACGCCGCCCCGATCGGCTGGATGGACGCCACCGAGGACGGCGAATTCTGCGTCGCCCTCCGCAGCGCCCTCCTCCGCGACCGCACCGCCCACCTCTTCGCCGGCGTCGGCGTCGTCGCCGGCTCCGACCCCGAGTCCGAGCTGGCCGAGACCGAGACGAAGCTCCAGGCGATGCTCCCGCTCGTGGCCGACTGAGCCGACCGGCGCCCAGCCAATATATTGCCGAGCACTGTGCGCCGTCTGACCATTGCAGCGCTCCTCAGCGGTGTCCTCCTGCTCCTCCTCACCATGGCCGCATCGAGCGGAGCCACGGACACCCTTCCCTCTGGGCCGCGGTTGGCGGTCGTCGTCTCCCTGTTCGACGAAGCGGACACGACGGAAGTGGTCACGATCGGGCCGGACGGCGAAGACCCGCAGACCGTGGCCAGGGGGGCGATCTTCGAACCGATCGAGCACTTCGAACACCCGAACTGGAGCCCGGACGGCAAGCTGCTGGCCTTCTACGTTCCGGGCGAGGAAACGCCGGCCGTCGCGCTCCTCGGCGCAGACGGCTCGAACCTGCGCCTCCTTCGCGCCTCCGAACATCCCGGCGGGCCCGACGACGCCGCGCTGCCGGAACCGCTCTTCGACCCGAAGACCGGCGAACTCCTGGTTGCGGCAGTGCACACCCCGCACGGCGAAGGGCTCTTCGGCGACGCGCGCCCCACCGGCAAGGCCGCGCAGTTCCGCGGCGAATTTTGGGCGCTTCCCGTGCGTGGAGGCGGCAAGGCACGACGGCTCAGCAGCCGATTCCTGGTCTCCTCCGGGGTTTTCTTCCCCTACTCGATCGCGTCGAACGGAAAGATCGCCGCGACCGATCTCGGTCGGCGTGGGTTCGGGGTCGCGGTCCTCGACCCTCGTGGCGGGCCGATTCACTGGGTGGTCCCGACGACGACGCAGAAGGAAGGCAGCCTCGAACCGGCGATCTCGCCGGACGGCACGCAGATCGTCTACAAGGTTGACAATCAGAAGGAAGTCCACGACCGGCGAAGCCTGGTCAGCACCGACCTGATGATCGTCCCGGCCGCGGGTGGGAAGCCGAAGCGGCTCGCGCGGATCAAGGGCGGAGCGGCGTGGCCGGCCTGGGACCCGTCGGGCTCGCGGATCGCGTTCACGACGTTGAATGCGGTCGGGGCCGAAGACGCCCCGGGCGCGCGGGAAGGCAACGCCCTGATGGAGATCAATCCCGATGGCACCTGCCTGACCAAGATGTTCGCGCTCGGCAGACGCGGCCTCGTGGAGGGCGCCGCCTGGCAGCCGGGCGCCGAACGGGGCGCCGGGCCGATCAGCTGCTGAGCGCGGCGAGGACGCGGTCGGTGACGCGGCGGTGGGCGCCGACGTTGGCCTGGCGGTCGGTGCGGACCTCGATCAGGCCGGTGCCGGCGGCGAGGGCGGCGGGGAGGTCGGTCAGGGACTCCAGGCGGCGGTAGGGGAGGTCGAAGAGGGCGGCGGCGCGCTCGACCGAGACCGCGCGCGGGGTGCCGAAGAGGGCCTCGAACTCGCTGGCGTCCAAGGCGGACTGCTGGGGCAGGAAGTGGAAGATCCCGCCGCCGCCGTTGTCGATGACGACGATGCGGACCGGGGTGGAGACGTCGCGGAGGGCGGCGAGGGAGCCGATGTCGTGGAGGAAGCCGAGCTCCCCGGTGACGATCGTCGTCGGCCGCCCGCTCGCGTGGGCGGCCCCGATCCCTGAGGACATGAGCCCGTCGATCCCGTTCGCCCCCCGGTTGGAGAGCAGCAGCACGTCAGCGTCCCCAGGGCCGAGGAACGTCTCCTGGTCCCGGATCGGCATCGAGGAGGCGGTGTAGACGAGGTCACCGTCGCGGTGGGCCTTCCCAAGCGCCAGATGCAATGCGGGCTCGGTGATCACCTCCGTCCCTTCCAGCTCCTCCCCGATCGCGCTCAGAGCCGCCGCCTCGGCCTCCAACCACGCCCGCGGAGCGGGACGGGGCGGCCCCTGAACGAACCTCCCCGCAGTTCGTGAGGGAAGGGGCCGCCCCGCCCCGCCCTCGGAAGCCCGTCCCTCGGAAGACCTTTCGAGCCGCGCCGCCCAGCCGCTCGCCGCCTCGGTCGGATCCACCCTCAGGATCGCCGCCGCCCGTCCCGTCGGCTCGTTCCACCCCCCGGTCGGATCGACGACGATCTGGTCCGCACCGCTTGCCGCCAGCCAGGCGCGCAGCGGCTTCGACGTCGGCAGCTCGCCGAAGCGCAGCACCAGCTCCGGCACCACGCCCCGCGCCCAGTGCTCGTCGCGCAGCAGGGTGTCGTAGGTGGTGACCACGTAGGAGCGGTCGTGGGGGCCGAGGCGCATCTGCGAAGTGGGCTCGGCGAGGATCGGGAAGCCCGAGACGCGGGCGAGATGGGCGAGCGGCTCGCGCAGCTCCGGGTCGGTCTGGCGCCCGGCGATGATCACGCCGGCGATCGCGTCGCCGATGTGGCCCGCGACCTCGTCGAGGACGAACTCGGTCGGCTCGAGGTCGACGCGGGTCACCGCGGTCAGCGGTCGACCGCCTTCGCGACCGTGGAGCGCCAGCGGATCGGTGGCGGTGACGGCGCCGTCGACCGGCAGCGGCGCCAGCGGCTCGCGCCAGGGAAGGTTGAGGTGGACCGGGCCGGGCCGGATCTCGCCGCGTGCCCGCGCCAGTGCCCGTGCCGCCACCGAGCGCATGTGGATGAGGCCCGAATCGTCGGCGTCGTGCGTCCCCACTTCGCAGAACCAGCGCACCGATTCGCCGAAGGTCTTGATCTGGTCGATCGTCTGCCCGGCGCCGATCCCACGCAACTCCGGCGGCCGGTCGGCGCTCAGGACGACCAGCGGCAGCGCCGATTCGTCGGCCTCGGCGACCGCCGGGTGGTAGTTGACGAGCGCCGTCCCCGAGGTGCAGAGCAGCGCCACCGGCTCGCCGCTCGCCTGCGCCGCCCCCAGCGCGAAGAACCCCGCCGAGCGCTCGTCGACGATCACCGTCACCTCGATCCCCGGCTCCCGCCACAGCGCCACCGCGAGCGGCGTCGAGCGCGACCCCGGCGACACGACCGCCCGCCGCAGCCCACCGCGCGCAAGCTCCTCGGCGAAGGCCGAGGCGAGGGCGGTGTTGGCGTTGGTCGGGTCCATGGGGCGGCAGTGTTGTGGCGCGAAACTCGGTCTATGACCGAGTAAGGCGCCACGGCAGGGTCAGAGTCGGTGGTGTCGCAACGAATCTTCGTCGATGACGATGCCGAGGCCCGGCCCTGGCGCCTCGTGCAGGAGGTCGCCCTCCAGCGCGCACTCCTCGGCGGCGATCGTCTCGCGGAAGAGGCGACGGGTGGCGAGGCCGTGGGCAAGGCGCTCCGCCGCGGGGACGGTGGAGTCGACCCACTCGGCGAGGCGCCGGCCGATCGCGATCCCGACCGGCCCGTCGAGGGCGCTGGCGACGTAGGTCCGCATCACCTTCGCGATCTCCCGGCCCGCCTCGATCCCGCCGACCTTCGACAGCTTCACGCCGGTGACGCCGAAGCCGTGCTCGCGCACCGACTCCTCCGCGTCGGCGACGGTGACGATGCTCTCGTCGCCGGCCAAGGGGATCGGCGTCCGCCAGGCAAGCTCGGCCGCTTCGGCGATCGTCGCGACCGGCTGCTCGACCAGCTCGATCCCCAACGGCTCGACCGCGGCGAGGATCCGCGTCGCCTCCTCCAGCGACCACGACGCGTTCGCGTCGAGACGGATCTTCGCCTCGGTCCCGAGGGCCGCCCGCACCGCCTCGACCTGCGCGACGTCGTCCCCGGCCCCGACCTTCAGCTTGAAGGTGCCGAAGCCCGCCTTCGCCCAGCGCCCCGCCTCGGCGGCAACCTCCGCGGGCGATCCGCTCACCAGCGTCGCATTGCAGCGCACGGGCCTGTGCTCGCCCTTCGTCCCACGCCGCTTCTCCTCGAGGTCCAGCAGCGCCGTCGACAACGCGCAGTGAGCGGGATGCGACAGCCCGTCGGCCATCTCCCCATCGGCCTCTTCAAGTTCCCGCACCACCACCTCGATCCCCACGCCGCCGCGCAAGCTCAGCGGCACCCCTTCGCCCAGCCCTTCGAGCCCGTCCTCGTCCCTGATCCGCAGCAGCACCATCTCCCGCCGGGTCAGCCGCCCGCGCGCGGTCACGTACGGCTCCTTGAACGGAAGCCAGTAGGGGACGACCTCTACCGTCGTCGACCCCATGGCGCTAGACCGAGATCAGCAGGCCGATCGTGACCAGCACGCTGTAGACCGCCAGCAGCCCGCCGGTCGCGGCCAGACATTTGTTCAGCGCCGGGCCGTCGGTGCGCGTTTCCAGCACCCGGATCGGTTTGATCGCCAGCGGGAGCGCGCCGAGGCCGAGCAGCGGCCACCACTGGCATTCGCCCGCCCAGATCGTGAACGGCAGCAGCACGAACGCCCCGACCACCAGCACCTTGTACATGTTGATCGCGTTGGCGCGGCCCATCCGCACCGCCGAGGTGTTCTTGCCCGCGCGCCGGTCGGTCTCCAGGTCGCGCACGTTGTTGACGACGAGGATCGCCGTGGCGAGGAAGCCGACCGCGATCGAGAGGCCGAGCGGCAGCGTCGCCAGGTTCTCGGTCTGCACGTAGAAGCTGCCGTTCACCGCGACCAGGCCGAAGAAGAGGAAGACGAAGACCTCGCCCAGCCCGGCGTAGCCGTAGGGGCGCGGCCCGCCGGTGTAGAGGACGCCCGCGGCGATCGAGGCGACGCCGACGAGGAGGATGATCCAGCCCGCGACGATCGCCAGGTAGATGCCGCAGGCGACGGCGACGCCGAAGGCGACCCAGGTCGCGGTGAGCACGCGGCGCGGCGTGATCAGCCCGGCCGAGGTGACCCGCACCGGGCCGAGCCGGTCGGCGGTGTCGGCGCCGCGGTGCGCGTCGGAGTAGTCGTTGGCCAGGTTGGTCCCGATCTGGATGAAGATCGAGCCGATCAGGGCGGCGACGAAGGCCGGCCAGCGCGGCAGGTGCCCCGCGTACTGCCACGCCGCCGCGGTCCCGACCAGGACCGGCGCGATCGCCGCGGGCAAAGTTCGCGGCCGGGCCGCCTGGATCCAGATCACCGGGCCTCCCGGTCCCGTTTGGGCATGATGGAGAAGATATGAGAATCGACGACTGGCTCGCTCAGCGGGCGCAGAGCTGCCCCGAGCGTTGCGCGCTGATCGCCGACGGGGCGGCGGTCACCTACGCCGAGCTCGAGGCCGAAGCGACCTGGATCGCGCGCCGGCTGGCCGCCCACGGGGTGCGGCGCGGCTCGACCGCGGCGCTGACGATGCACCCGCGCCGCGAGCAGGTGGTCCTCGCCCACGCGCTGATGAAGGTCGGCGCCGCGCTCCTGCCGCTCAGCCCGCGCCTCACCGAGGCCGAGCACGCCCGCGTCGTCGCGGAGGTCGAACCGATGATCGACCTCGACGACCCCGGCCTCCTCACCCAGACCGAGGCCGACCTGCCGCTGCTCGGCGAGCACGACACCGACGACATCTGCGCCTATGTCCTCAGCTCCGGCTCGACCGGCGCGCCGCGGCCGATCGGCCTCACCTACGGCAACTTCCTCTGGAGCGCGATGGGGGGCGCCTTCAACATCGGCGTCGACCCCGCCGACCGCTGGCTCTGCTGTGTCCCGCTCAGCCACATCGCCGGGCTCTCGATCGTGGTCCGCTCGGCGATCTACGGGACCACCGCGGTCGTCCACGACGGCTTCGACGTCGACCGCGTGGCGGGGGCGCTCAGCGAGGAACCGATCAGCGTCGTCTCGCTCGTCACCACGATGCTGAAGCGGCTGCTCGACGCGGGCGCCGACCTCTCCGGCCCGCGCGCGATCCTCGTCGGCGGCGGCCCGGTCCCGGCGTCGATGTTGGGCGAGGCGCTCGACCGCGGCGCCACCGTCGTCCAGACCTACGGCCTCACCGAGACCTGCTCCCAGGTGACGACGCTCGCCCCCGAGGACGCGCTGCGCAAGCTCGGCTCCGCCGGGCGCCCGCTGCTATCCAGCCACGTCCGCATCCGTGATGGCGAGATCCTCGTCCAGGGCCCGACCGTCGCTCCCGGCCGCTACGACGAGTCCGGCTGGCTCCACACCGGCGACCTCGGCCACATCGACGACGAAGGCTTCCTCTACGTCCAGGACCGGATCGACGACATGATCGTCACCGGCGGCGAGAACGTCGTCCCCTCCGAGGTCGAGGAGATCCTGCTCCAGCACCCGGCCGTGTCCGACGCGGCGGTCGTGGGACGAGAGGACCCCGAGTGGCAGCAGGCCGTCACCGCGATCGTCGTCCTCGCCCCGGACGCCGAGGTCACCCCCGACGACCTCCGCCACCACTGCGCGGAGACCCTTGCGGGCTACAAGGTCCCGAAGCGAATCGAGCTCGCCGCGGCCCTGCCCCGGACGCCATCGGGGAAGTTGATGCGCCGCGCGCTGCGGTAGGGGGAGGGGGTAGCGGCGGCCCGGGGAGGGACGGGGACTCGCAAGCTGTCGCCCCGGGAGGGTTCAGGCCCCGCAAGCTGTCGCCCGAGGTAGGGACCGCCCCTCTCGCCACGGCCCGGGCAGGCTGTGGCCGTGGCGAGAGGGGCGGGTGTACGGAAGGTGTGGAGGGACGTGCGCGGGAGTGGCACGGGAGTGCGTCGGGAGTGGCACGGATCCGTGACGGGATGCCCACGACGGGCGCCGAGGGCCGGGTCCTCGAACGGTCAGGGATCTCCCCGGTTGGAAATCCGCGTATGGCGGGGGTTTCCAACCACGCCGACTCTCGGTCGGTCCCGCGTGGTTCGAAATCCACCCCATACGTGGATTTCGAACCACGCGAGCTCCCGGCCGCCGGATCCGTGACGGGGATGCCGGGAACTCCACGTTTCCTCCCGTGTTGTGCAACACCGACCTACGCGCTGCGTGTATTGACCGTGCTATGGCAAGGTCAAAGTACGCAGCGCGTTATCGGCCCCTCGAATCAGGCCCGAAAAGGGCCTCTGAGGGCCGGAAAGTGTGACGTTCCCGGCATCTTCGTCACGGATCCGGGCGAGGTGTGGAGGCTTCCGGACCGGATCGTCACGTAAGTCCGACTTCCCCCCGTCCCTGTGCCAGCTTTCCCACGAACGCCTCACGTCCTGGGCTCCTCATGGGGGTCACAGCCTGCCAGGACCCCCATGAGGAGCCCAGGACACCCCCGGACCATCTCGGACGGCCGCAAGCCCCCCGAACCCCCGCCCCGACAGGCGCAAGCCCCCCGAACGACGCGCACCACGCCCGCGCTCCGCTAGCCTGCTCGCCCATGAAGACCGACGACATTTATTACGACAAAGACGCTGACCTCTCCAAGCTTTCGGGTAAGACCGTCGCCATTCTCGGCTACGGCTCCCAGGGCCACGCCCACGCCTTGAACCTCAAGGACTCCGGCGTCCAGGTCGTCGTCGGTCTGCGTCCGGATTCGTCGAGCCGTGCCAAGGCCGAAGAGCACGGGCTCGAGGTGCTCGACGTCGCCGAGGCCGCCAAGCGCGGCGACGTGGTGATGATCCTGCTGCCCGACGAGAAGCAGGGGCAGCTCTGGCGCGATGAGATCGCCGCCGGGATCGAGCCCGGCAACCTGCTGCTCTTCGCCCACGGGTTCGCGATCCACTTCGGCGAGGTCGAGCCGCCCGAGGGCGTCGACGTCGGCATGGTCGCACCGAAGGGCCCGGGCCACCTGGTCCGCCGCCAGTACGAGGAAGGCAACGGCGTGCCGTGCCTGATGTCGGTGCACCAGGACGCCACCGGCACCGCCCACGACGCCGTGCTCGCCTACGCGTCAGGGATCGGCGGCGGCCGCGCCGCGGTGATCGAGACGACCTTCAAGGACGAGTGCGAGACCGACCTCTTCGGCGAGCAGGCGGTGCTCTGCGGCGGCGCTTCGGAGCTGGTCAAGGCGGGCTTCGAGACCCTGGTGGAAGCCGGCTACGACCCGCGCCTCGCCTACTTCGAGTGCCTCCACGAGCTGAAGCTGATCGCCGACCTGATGTACGAAAAGGGCGTGCGGGGGATGGAGTACTCGATCTCCAACACCGCCGAGTACGGCGACCTGACCCGCGGCAAGCGGGTGATCGGCGATGCCTCGCGCGCGGCGATGAAGGAGATCCTCGGCGAGATCCAGTCGGGCCAGTTCGCGAGGGAGTTCATCGCCGAGAACGAGTCCGGCGGCAAGAAGTTCGACGAGCTGCGCCAGGCGGGCACCGACCATGAAATCGAGAAGGTCGGCAAAGACCTCCGCGACATGATGCCCTGGATCGACCAGGGCTTCTAGCGATCGGTACGGCGTTCGCAGTTATCCGCGGATAGCGCGGATAACTGCGAACTCGCTAGCGGTGCGTCTCGCCTTCCACGAGCTGCCCGTCGCGCCCGACGTAGCCGTCCTTGCCGCCGACGCAGACGTAGACCGCCTCCTCTGAGTCGCTGAGGTTGCGCAGGCGGCGCGGGGTGGGGGCGTCGACCCAGGCGAGCCCGCCCGGCGCCAGCTCCTGCACGGAGCCGTCGCCGAACTCGATCGCCACCCGTCCCGAGTGGAGGAAGTAGAGCTCCTCCTGCTCGTCGTGGAAGTGCATCCCGGTGGCGTAGCCGGGCGGCAGCACGATCGCGTTGACGCCGAACGCGGTGACGCCGAGCGCCGTGCGGATCTTGCGGAAGCCCGGCCCCGCGCCGAGGTCGTCGAGGTTGGCGACGGACCAGCCGTCGCCGCGCTCGACTCCCTCGTAGGACTCCCCGCTCATACCGCCGGGGCCGCCGGGGGGACGTCGCCCGAGGCCGGGGCCGCCACGGCCATGCCGCCGCCCTTGCCTTTCTCGATGCCGATCGGCGGGTACTCGTCGGTCAGCAGCGCCAGGTAGCCGTAGACGCGGGCGTAGAAGCTGTTGCAGAAGGTCAGCGCCGTGTTCAGCTGCTCCGGCAGGTAACCGCGGAAGACGATCGTCAGCCAGGCGATCACGGCGATCCACTGGTGCGCGTAGTTGACCGCGTAGGAGACGATCAGCATCGGGATCGCGAGGATGATCCGGAAGAACGCCTTCAGCCGGCTCTGGTGCTCGGCCGGCGGCGCCACCTCGACCCGGATCGGGTAGCTGGTGTCGTCGGAGATGCCGAACGGGGGCCACTCGTCGGTCTGCAGGTACACCCAGGCCGAGGTGCGGACGAAGTAACGCACGAACCCGGCGTTCAGGTTGTAGAGGCCTTCCGGGTAGCGCCCCAGGATCACGACCGCCACCCAGGCGAACAGGTGGGTGAACGTGGCGGCGATGTAGTAGACGATCCCGACGATGATCCACGGGATCGCGAGGATGATCCGGAAGAACGTCGTGGCACGGTTCTGCTCCGGCTGGAAGTCGGCTTCATACGTGACTGGGTACATCTCTCCCCCTAATGTCTGGAGTTGCCTTCTGAACGGGACTCGTTGACTGCGTTCTGGACGGCCTGGCCAGCCTAACCGGGGGTCCGGCGGCGGTCCACCGCGTCAGGTGAATAACCTGTCGCCTCGATGCCGACCACCGACACCATCGTCAAGATCCCCGCCGATCTGAAGCCCGGAGACGGCCGTTTCGGCTGTGGGCCCTCGAAGGTCCGCCCCGAGGCGCTCGCCAAGCTGGCCGAGCAATCGGCGCTGATGGGGACCTCCCATCGCCAGGCACCGGTCCGCGATCTGGTGCAGCGGATCCGCGAGGGCCTCACCGAGCTCTTCGCGCTCCCCGAGGGCTACGAGGTCGCGCTCGGCAACGGCGGCACCACCGCCTTCTGGGAGTCGGCCTGCGCCTGGCTGATCCGCGAGCGCTCCCTGCACCTCACCTACGGCGAGTTCTCGCAGAAGTTCGCCAAGGCGGCCAAGGCCGCGCCGTTCCTGGGCGACCCGATCCTGGTCGAGACCGACCCCGGCGACGCGCCCGCGCCGCGCGGCGACGCCGCCGCCGACCTGATCGGCTGGGCCCACAACGAGACCTCCACCGGGGTCATGGTCCCGGTCGAGCGTCCCGCCGACGCGGGCGACGCGCTGGTCGCGATCGACGCCACCTCGGGCGCCGCCGGGCTCCCCCTGGACGCCTCCCAGGCCGACGTCTACTACTTCGCCCCGCAGAAGGGCTTCGCCTCCGACGGCGGCCTCTGGCTCGCCGCCCTGAGCCCCGCCGCGATCGCCCGCATCGCGGAGCTCGACGGCGCCGCCGACCGCTGGCAGCCGGAATTCCTCTCGCTCGCCGTGGCGCTCGACAACTCGCGCAAGCAGCAGACCTACAACACGCCCGCGCTCGCCACTTTGATCCTGCTCGACGACCAGATCCAGTGGATGCTCGGCAACGGCGGCCTCGACTGGTGCGTCGCGCGGACCTCCGACTCCTCGGGCCGCCTCTACGACTGGGCCGAGGCGTCGGACTTCGCGCACCCCTTCGTCGCCGACCCGGCGAAGCGCTCGCTGGTCGTCGGCACGATCGACTTCGACGACGGCATCGACGCGGCCGCGATCGCCAAGGCGCTGCGCGCCAACGGCATCGTCGACACCGAGCCCTACCGCAAGCTCGGCCGCAACCAGCTGCGGATCGGCATGTTCCCCGCGGTGGAGCCGGACGACGTCGAGGCGCTGACCAAGTGCATCGACTGGGTGGTCGAGAACGCCGAAGACGTCCGCCCGGGCGACTAGGTTTTCCCGCCCGATGAAGGTCCTGGTCAAAGAGAAAATCGCCGACACGGGCGTCGATCTGCTGCGGTCGCGCTTCGACGTCGACCTCGGGCTCGACATGTCCGAGGAGGAGTTCCGCGCCAAGCTGCCGGAGTACGACGCGATCCTGATCCGCAGCGCCACCAAGATGACGCCGGAGCTGATCGACCTGGCGAGCAACCTGAAGGTGATCGGCCGCGCCGGCACCGGCGTCGACAACGTCGACATTCCGGCGGCGACGCGCCGCGGGATCATCGTCGCCAACGCGCCCGAGTCGAACTCGGTCGCCGCCGCCGAGCACACCCTGGCGCTGGCCCTGGGACTGTTCCGCAACGTGCCCCAGGCGCAGGCGACGCTGGTCGCCGGCCGCTGGGACCGGGCCAAGTTCAAGGGCGCCGAGCTCTACGGCAAGACCCTCGGCGTGATCGGCTTCGGCCGCATCGGCCAGCTGGTCGCCAAGCGCGCCCAGAGCTTCGACATGGAGGTCATCGCCTACGACAAGTTCGTCTCCGCCGAGCGCTTCCGCGAGCTCGGCGTCGAGGGCTGCGAGGAGCTGACCGACCTGCTCGGCCGAGCCGACCTGGTCACCCTCCACACGCCGAAGACGCCGGAGACGATCGGGCTGATCGACGCCGCGGCGATCGCCGCGATGAAGGACGGCGCCCGCCTCGTCAACTGCGCGCGCGGCGAGCTGGTCGTGCTCGACGACCTCCTCGCCGGGCTCGAGTCGGGCAAGCTGGCGGGCGCGGCGCTCGACGTCTTCCCCGACGAGCCCTTCACCGAGCATCCGATCTTCGCGCGCGGCGACGTCGTCGTCACCCCGCACCTGGGCGCCTCGACCGCCGAGGCGCAGGACCGCGCCGGCGTCGTCACCGCCGAGCAGGTCACCGAGGCGCTGACCGGCGGCGTCGTCACCAACGCCGTCAATATCGCCGCCGTGCGCCCGGAGGAGATGGAGGCGCTGGCGCCCTTCGTGCCGCTCTGCGAAAAGCTCGGCCGGCTCGCGCAGGGCCTGGGGGAGGGCTCGGTCGACGGGGTCGCGGTCGAGTTCCGCGGCAAACTCGCCACCTACGACACCCGCCTGCTCGGGATCGCGGTCCTGGTCGGCATCCTCTCCGGCAACACCGAGACGCCGGTCAACCTCGTCAACGCGCCGCAGATGGCCGAGGAGCGGGGGATCGAGCTGACCGAGACCAAGGAGCCCGGCTCAGAGGACTTCACCGAGCTCGTCACCGTGCGGCTCGGCTCGGGCGGCAACGCGGTCGAGGTCGCCGGCACCGGGGTCGGCCCGCGCAACGAGCCCTATCTGGTCTCGGCCTGGGGGGAGAGCTTCTTCATGCCCTTCGCCGAGCACATCACCGTGTTCCGTTATGCCGACCAGCCGGGGATGATCGGCCGCGTCGGCAACGCCTTCGGCGCGGAGGCCGTGAACATCGTCTCCGCCGCGGTCGGCGCCGAGCACGGGGGCGGCGGCGATGCCGTGATGGCGCTGACGACTGACGCGCCGGTCCGTCCCGACGCGCTCGAAACCATCCTCGCGCTCGACGGCTTCTCGCTGGGACGCTCGGTCGACCTCTGACCGCAACGTCGCCGTCTCTGCGTTGTTAAGGGGTCCGATGAAGCGCCTATCCGGACTGGTTCTCGCCGCCCTCGCGGCGGCCGCGCTGCTGGCCGTCTCCGCGACGGCCGCCGCCCCGGCGAAGCAGCCGCGGCGCGCCCTCGCGGCCACCGAAGGCTCGGTCAACGTCGTCCTCGCAGGGAGCCCCGGCAACGACCGGATCACGATCGAACTTTCCGCCGACGGCCGCGCCTACGAAATCGAATCGGCGACGCCGCTCGAAGTCGGCGGCACCGTCTGCACGCACCCCGAAAAGCGCCTCGAGGCGCTGTCCTGCGAAGCGACCGCGATCGCCGGCTTCGAAATCAACACCGGGGCCGGGAACGACGTCGTCACCCTCGGGCGCACGGTGCCGGTCCCGGCGACGATCCGCGGCGGCGAAGGCGACGACGTCCTCACCGGCGGCGCCGGCAACGACAAGCTGATCGGGGGGGCCGGGAACGACGAACTGAACGGCCGCGGCGGCAACGACATGCTGATGGGCGGCCCCGGCGACGACGTCCTGAACGGCGGGTCCGGCGAAGACAAGCTGATCGGCGGCGGCGGACACAACGTCCTCCGGCCCTGAGCCGCGCCTCCGCGTCGCCCGTCCCAGGCGTCGCGCACGCCTCAGGTCGTCGCGGGCGCGCGCCGCGCGAGGAGCGCCCCGCCGACGAACAGCACGCTGACCGCGAGGCCGACCAGGGCGATCGCGGCGTCGAGCCGGAAGCCCGCCTGGAAGCCGTCGATGAAGGGCGGCATGTTGGCGGAGAAGACCGTCGTCGTCAGGCCGAGGCCGATCGAGCCGCCCGCGATCTGGAACATGTAGACGATCCCGCCCGCGAGGCTGGTCTGCGATTCGTCCACCGAAGTGACCCCGGCGGTGGTCGCGGTCGGGTAGAAGCTGCCGATCCCGATCCCGAGGACGACCATCCCCGGCACCAGCGCGCCGTAGCCGGCATCGCCGCCGACCAGCGAGAACAGGATCGCCGCCGCGGTCATGCAGCCCGCGCCGATCACCGCGAGGCGCTTCGCCCCGAGCCGCGTGTAGAGCGGCCCGGCGCCGAAGGAGACGAGCGCGAAGGTGGCGAGCGCGGGCAGCATCCCCAGCCCCGATTCGAGCGGCGAGAAGCCGAGCTGGCTCTCCATGAACTGGGGGAGGTAGAGCAGCGCCGCGAAGAAGGTGGCCGACATGCAGAGGATCGCCACGCAGGAGCCGGCGAAGTTGCGGTTGCGCATCACCGCGCTCGGGATCAGCGCGTGGCGGCCCGCGCGCCGCTCGAGCGGCAGGAAGGAGCCGACCCCGATCACGGCGATCGCCAGCATCGCCAGAACCCGCGGGTCGGTCCAACCCCAGTCGTCGACCTGGTCGAGCCCGATCAGGAGCGAGACGAGGCCGAGCGAGATCGCGGTGACCCCGGCGTAGTCGATCTTGTGGTCGGCGTCGGCCACCTCGTCGAGGTGGACGCTCGACCAGACCACCGCGACCGCGAAGGCGGCGATCGGCACGTTCAGGAAAAAGATCCAGCGCCAGGTGAGGAGGTCGGTGAAGACGCCGCCGATCAGCGGCCCCGCCGCGTTCCCGAGGCCCGCCGCGCCGATGATCAGCCCGCCCGCCAGCCCCGCCTTGTCTTCAGGCAGGATCGCGTAGGTCATCCCGAGGATCGCGGGCCACATCAGCGCGCCACCGACCCCCATCAGGGCGCGCGTGACGATCAGCCAGGTCTCGGTCGGCGCGGCGCCCCCGGCCGCCGACATCAGCGCGAAGATCCCCGCCCCGACGAAGAACGAGACGCGCCGGCCGAACATGTCGGCGAGCCGCCCGCCGGTCACGATCAGCACCCCGAAGGTGAGCGCATAGGCGTTGACCACCCACTGGATCGTGTTGATGTTGGTGTGGAAGTCGCTCTCCATCGTGGGCAGGGCGACGTTGACCGCCGAGAAGTCGTTGGCGATCACGAACACCGCCGCGCCCATCGCGAACAGCGCCGTCCAGTTCGTCCGGGTCCCGGCCTCCACGGGCGGCAGGCTACGTCACCCCGCCGTCGGTGCGCTACCCTGCGTCGTGGAAATGGCCTTTCCGCTGAACAGCCTCGCGCTTCTCCTTCTCCTCCCCCCTCGGGGGGAATAGCGCTGGGCGGCGCGATAGCCGCGAGAGACAACAGGCCATTCGAGACTTAGAGAGAAGGAGGGGTCCCATGGGACCGCAAAGCAACGACACGAACGCCGCCCCCGACGCCAACCGCGTCCACATCTTCGACACCACGCTGCGCGACGGCGAGCAGTCGCCCGGCATCTCGCTCAACGCCGCCGAGAAGGTGGAGATCGCCCAGCAGCTCGTGCGGCTGGGGGTCGACGTGATCGAGGCGGGCTTCCCGATCGCCTCGCCGGGCGACTTCGAGGCCGTCCAGGCGATCGCCCGCACGGTCGAAGGTCCGGTCATCTGCGGCCTGGCGCGCACCCACAAAGCTGACATCGACGCCGCCTGGGGCGCCGTCAAGGACGCCGAGCGCCCGCGCATCCACACGTTCATCTCGACCTCCGACATCCACATCGAGCACCAGATGCAGACCGACCGCGAGGACGTCAAGGGCCAGGCCGAGGCCGCGGTCACGATGGCCCGCGCCTACTGCGAGGACGTCGAGTTCTCGCCGATGGACGCCTCCCGCTCGGACTTCGAGTTCACCGCCGAGGTGCTGCAGATCGCGATCGACGCCGGGGCGACGGTGATCAACGTCCCCGACACGGTCGGCTACGCGACGCCGGAGGAGTACGCGGCGATGTGGCGGCGCTTCTACGAGCTGGTGCCGGACCTGCGCGGGGTCGAAACCTCGGTCCACTGCCACGACGACCTGGGGCTGGCCGTCGCCAACTCCTACGCCGGCGTGATCGCCGGGTGCCGCCAGGTCGAGTGCGCGATCAACGGCCTCGGCGAGCGGGCCGGCAATTGCTCGCTGGAGGAGATCGCGATGCTGATCCGCGTCCGCGAGGACGTCCACGGCTTCACCACCGGCATCAACACCCGCGAGATCGCCCGCACCAGCCGCCTGGTCAGCCGCCTGACCGGCTACCCGGTGCAGCCGAACAAGGCGATCGTGGGACGCAACGCCTTCGCCCACGAGTCCGGCATCCACCAGGACGGCGTGCTGAAGGAGCGCACCACCTTCGAGATCATGGACGCGACCGAAGTCGGCTTCGAGTCCAACTCGATCGTGCTCGGCAAGCACTCCGGCCGCCACGCGCTGAAAGACGCGCTGGAGCAGCTTGGCTACAAGGTGGAGGGCGGCGCCCTCAACTCGGCCTTCAAGGCATTCAAGGAGGTCGCCGACCGCAAGAAGCAGGTGACCGCCCTGGACCTGGAGGCGATCGTCTCCGACGAGATGCGCGACCGCGCCGACGCCCACGAGCTGGCCTCCTTCGAGGTCACCGCGGCGACCGGCAAGGAGCCGCTGGCCCGGATCGGCGTCACCCTGCCCTCGGGCGAGGAGGTCGTCGGCGAGTCCACCGGCGACGGCCCGATCGACGCCATCTTCCGCGCCATCCAGGCCGCGGTCGGCACCGAGTCGGAGATGGTCAAGTACACGGTCGAGGCGGTGACCGGGGGAGAGGACGCCCTCGGCGAGGTGACCGTCCAGCTCCGCACCGACGGCGTCCTGGCCTCCGGCTCCGGCGTCGCCACCGACATCATCGAGGCCAGCGCCCGCGCCTACCTGCGAGCCATGTCCAACAGCCTCGAAGGCGCCGCCAACGTCCTCGAACCAACGGGTCCGTAGCGCTTCCGTCACAGAGAAGTCGCTGAATTGATCCATCCCGCGCACCACACGCGCGGGATGGGACGTCACCCTCGGTCCCATGCCCGGACCGTCTGCACTTCAGGCCGCTATTCGGCCCCAAACGCAGACGGCCGAGCGTGGGATCGCGGATCTGGCTCGACGACAGCATGGGATCGTGAGTCGGGACCAGGTCGTGGCGCTTGGTTTGGAGCCGGGGGCGATCAAACGGCGGATCCAGGCCGGGCGACTCCACGTGATCCACCGAGGCGTGTATGCGGTGGGGCACACGGCGATCACGCAGCGGGGACGGTGGATGGCGGCGGTGCTCGCGTCCGGGGACGGGGCGGTGCTGAGCCATCGATCGGCGACGGCGCTCTGGGGGATCTGGGGATCCGGAGGGGAAGCGACGCACGTCACCGTCCCGAGGAAATCGCGGTCCCAGCGCTCCATCCGTCGCCACTTCGGGGCCCTTCCGGACGACGAGCGGGAGGTAGTCGACGGGATCCCGGTGACCTCGGCGGCCCGCGCCATCCTCGACCTCGCCGCCGAAAAAGGGGAGGCGGCCGCCGAGGCGGCGCTCCGGGAGTCGGAATACCTCGGGATCTACGGCAGCACCTCGCTCCCGGCGCTCCTCGATCGCCACTCTCGGCACCCCGGGGTGCCGATGTGCCGCATCGCCCTGGATCGCGCCCGCGAGGACCCCGGCGGGCGCCTCCGGAGCCCGCTCGAGGAACTGTTCCTTCCTTTCCTCGATGCCCATCGCATCCCCCGCCCGCGCCTGAACTTCTGGCTCACCGTGGGGGATGACCGCTACCAGGTCGACTGCCTCTGGCCCGACGCCGACCTCATCGCGGAGCTCGACGGTTTCAAGTCCCACGGCACGAAGCGCGCGTTCCGCAAGGACCGCAAGCGGGACCGGCGACTCGGGGCGGCCGGCTACCGGGTGATGCGCATCACCGAAGACCAGCTGGCGAGCGAACCCGAGGATCTCGCCGCCGATCTCCGCCGGACCCTGGCCGTTTACAATCGTCCGTGATAACGTACGCACCATGGCAACCGCAGTCGCGCCATCCACGCCCTCCGTCGGTCCCCGCATCCACGCGCTGCGCGAGGCGATGTCCCTGTCGCTGCGCGACCTCGCCGACCGCACCGGCGTCAGCGCCCAGATGCTGTCCCAGGTCGAGCGCAACGAGACCTCGCCGACGCTCGCGGTCGCGGCGAAGATCGCCGCGGGTCTGGAGCTGACGCTGTCCCAGCTGCTCCGCCTCGACGAGGGGCGGCACGTCGCGATCTCCCACGCCGCCGGACGCCGCGAGAGCCGCCGCGGCGGGCACCTGATCGAGGAGCTGACGCCGCCGCTGCCCGGGCAGCGTGCCGACGTGTCCCTGCACGTCCTCGACCCCGGCGCGACCACCGGCGGCGCCGCCGACCCGCCGATGCACGAGCCGGGCAGCCGCGAGACCGCGGTGGTTCTGGCAGGAGACCTGGCGCTGGTCATCGAAGGCGAACGCCACGAGCTTCATGAGGGGGACAGCGTCACCTTCGACGCCGATCTCCCGCACCACTTCGAGAACGAAGGAACCGACCCGACCCGCTTCATCGCGGTGATTGCCGCCGGACTGAGGAGGAGCTAGCTGTGCCGAAGAACATGTTCGAAAAGATCTGGGAGCAGCACGAGGTCTCCGAGGGGTTGATCTACATCGACCTGCACCTCGTCCACGAGGTCACCTCGCCGCAGGCCTTCGACGGCCTCCGGATGGCCGGCCGCCAGGTCCGCCGCCCCGACAAGACCCTGGCCACGGCCGACCACAACACGCCCACCGACGGCACGATGGCGGCCCGCCTGATCGCCGACGAGCTCTCCCGCGTCCAGGTCGAAACCCTGGAGCGCAACTGCGAGGAGTTCGGGCTGAAGCTGTACAGCCTCGGCTCCGACCGCCAGGGCATCGTCCACGTGATCGGCCCGGAGCTGGGTGTCACCCAACCCGGCATGACGATCGTCTGCGGGGACAGCCACACCTCCACGCACGGCGCCTTCGGCTCGCTGGCCTTCGGCATCGGCACCTCCGAGGTCGAGCACGTCCTCGCGACCCAGTGCCTGGTGCAGAAGCGTCCGCGCACGATGCGGATCTCCTACGCCGGGGAGCTGGGCGCGGGCGTCACGCCCAAGGACCTGATCCTGGCGACGATCGGCAAGCTCGGCACCGGCGGCATGACCGGCTTCGCGGTCGAGTACGCGGGCCCCGCGATCGAGGCGCTCTCGATGCCGGGCCGGATGACGATCTGCAACATGACGATCGAGGGCGGCGGCCGCGCGGGCATGATCGCCCCCGACGAGACCACCTTCGACTTCGTCCGCGGCAAACCGGGGGCGCCGGAGGACTTCGACGCCGCGGTCGCCCGCTGGCGGGAGCTGCCGACCGACGCCGGCGCGAGCTTCGACCAGGAGGTCGACGTCGACGCCGCGGCGATCTCGCCGATGGTCACCTGGGGCACCAACCCGGGCATGGTCGTCCAGGTCACCGACAGCGTCCCCGACCCGGCCCAGATCGAGAGCCCGGCGGACCGCAAATCGGCCGAACGCGCGCTCGCCTACATGGGTCTGACCGCGAACACGCCGATGACCGAGATCGCGCCGGAACGGGTCTTCATCGGCTCCTGCACGAACAGTCGCATCGAGGACCTGCGCGAGGCCGCCGCGATCGTCGACGGCCGCAAGGTCGCGAGCACGGTCCGGGCGATGGTCGTCCCCGGCTCCCAGCAGGTCAAGAAGGCGGCCGAAGAAGAGGGGCTGCACGACGTCTTCCGCGGCGCCGGCTTCGAATGGCGCGAGGCGGGCTGCTCGATGTGCCTCGGCATGAATCCGGACACCCTCGCCGAAGGGGAGCGCTGCGCCTCGACCTCGAACCGCAACTTCGAGGGGCGCCAGGGCAAGGGTGGGCGCACCCATCTGGTCAGCCCGAAGATGGCGGCCGCCGCCGCGGTCGAGGGCCATTTCGTCGACATCAGGGATTGGAGCTGAACATGAGGCCGATTGACGTGATCGAGGGCAAGGTGTCGGTGCTCGACCGCAACGACGTCGACACCGACCAGATCATCCCCAAGCAGTTCCTGAAGCGGGTCGAGCGGACCGGCTTCGGCGAGTTCCTCTTCTACGACTGGATCCGCGATGGCGAGATCGAGCTGGAGCCGAACCCGATCCTCGTGACCGGGCGCAACTTCGGCTGCGGCTCCTCCCGCGAGCACGCCCCCTGGGCGCTGGAGGACTTCGGCTTCGAGGCGATCGTCGCGCCCTCCTTCGCCGACATCTTCTACTCCAACTGCACGAAGATCGGGCTGCTGCCCGCGATCGTCGACGAGGCCCACTGCAAGGCGATCGCGGCGGCGGGGGAGGCGCGGATCGACGTCGACGACGAGACGATCGACTGCGGCACCGCGGGCGTCTTCCCGTTCGAGGTGCACCCGGACATCAAACACCGGTTCCTGAACGGGCTCGACGACATCGGCATCACCCTGCAGAACGTCGGCGCGATCGACGAGTTCGAGAGCTCCGGCCGCGCGTTCGGACCGGTGACGACGGCGATCTGATGACACCGGTGGGGGAATGGGACGCGACCGGGTATCAGCGGGTCTCGGTCCCCCACGAGGAGTGGGCGGCGGCGCTGATGGAGCGCCTGCCGCTCGGCGGCGGCGAGACCGTGCTGGACGCCGGCTGCGGCACCGGCCGGGTCACCCGGATGCTGGTCGAGCGCCTGCCGGAGGGCAGGGTCGTCGCCGTCGACGGCTCGGCGGCGATGGTCGAGAAGGTGGGGGAGGTGGTGCGGCCCACCGACACCGCGTTCGTCGCGGACCTCACCGCGCTGGAGCTGGAGGAGCCGGTCGATGCGGTCGTCTCGAGCGCCGTCTTCCACTGGATCACCGACCACGACGCGCTCTTCGCCCGGCTGCGGGCGGCGCTCAAGGAGGGCGGCCGGATCGAGGCGCAGTGCGGCGGCAAGGGCAACATCGACGACTTCCGCCGCGCCTCCGGCGAGGTGGTCGCCCGTGAACCGTACGCGGCCTACCTGGACGCGGCGGGCTTCGAGGAGCCCTGGCTCTACGCCGACGCCGAGGAGACCGAGGAGCGCCTGCGCGCGGCGGGCTTCACCGACGTCAAGGCCTGGCTGCAGCCGTGGGAGGTGGTCCCGCCGGACCCGCGCGAGTTCATGCGCACGCTGATCCTGAAGCCGCAGGTCGACTCGCTGCCGCCGCAGTTCCACGCCCAGCTCCTGGACGAAGTCGAGGCGGTGGCCGGCGACCCGCTCACGCTCCGCTACGTCCGCCTCAACATCTCCGCCGTCGCGGCCTGAGTAGAGTCTCGCGCCATGCCCGACGCACCCAAGATCGTCGTCCTGCCCGGCGACGGCATCGGTCCCGAGATCGTCGCCGCCGCCCGCGAGGTACTCGACACGCTCGGCGAGTTCGCCTACGACGAGCGCCTGATGGGCGGCTGCTCGATCGACGCCAACGGGGTCGCCCTCACCGACGAGGTGCTGGACGCCTGCAAGGCCGCCGACGCGGTGCTGCTGGGCGCGGTCGGCGGTCCCAAGTGGGACACGACCAACCCCGACGACCCGCGCCCCGAGCAGGGGCTGCTCGGCCTGCGCAAGGGGATGGGCCTCTACGCGAACCTGCGCCCGGTGCGCCCGAGCCCGGCGCTGATGGGCGCCAGCCCGCTGCGCGAAGACCGCATCTCCGGCACCGACCTGCTGGTCGTCCGCGAGCTCACCGGCGGTATCTACTTCGGCAAGTCCGGCCGCGACGGCGACGCCGCCTTCGATACCTGCGAGTACGACGCCGCCGAAATCGACCGCATCGCCCGCATCGCCTTCGAGGCCGCCCGCCGCCGCGCCGAGAGCTCCGGCGCGAGGCCCAAGGTGACCTCGATCGACAAGGCCAACGTGATGGAGACGTCGCGGCTCTGGCGCGAGGTGGTCACCCGCGTCGCCGCCGACTACGACGACGTCGCGCTCGACCACCTGCTGGTCGACAACGCCGCGATGCAGCTGGTCTCCCGCCCCGCCGACTTCGACGTGATCGTCGCCGAGAACCTCTTCGGCGACATCCTCTCCGACGAGGCGGCCATGCTCACCGGCAGCCTCGGGATGCTCCCCTCGGCCAGCCTCGGCGCCGCGGGCGCCCCGGGCGTCTTCGAGCCGGTCCACGGCTCCGCCCCGGACATCGCCGGCCAGGGCTCCGCCAACCCGCTGGCGACCATCCTCTCGGCGGCGATGATGCTGCGCCACGGCCTCAACATGCCCGACGAGGCGACCCGGATCGAGGCCGCGGTCGACGCCGTCCTCGAAGACGGCCTCCGCACCCCCGACCTCGCCGGCGGCCCCGCCGCACCACCGCCGATGGTGGACGTCCCCCCCGAGGTCGAGGTCGGCACCGCGGAGATGACCGCCGCGGTGATCGAGGCGCTGGTTCGGGGGTAGGGACCTCGGGGAGGGTTCAGGCCCCGCAAGCTGGCGCCCGGGTAGGGGACCCGCCCCTCTCGCCACGGCCCGGGCAGGCTGAGGCCGTGGCGAGAGGGGCGGGTATGAAAGGCGTGGAGGGAGGCGCGCGGGGGCCTCACGGGGGTGCGTCGGGAGTGACACCGATCTGCCACGGAGGTCTGACGTCGTCACAGAGATGCCGAGATCTCCACGCTTCCTCCCGTGTTGTCCAACACCGACCTACGCGCTGCGTGTATTGACCCCCCTATAGGGGCCCTAAAACACGCAGCGCGTAATCGACCCCTCCATTTCGGCACCGAAAAGGGCCTCCCAGGGCCGGAAAGTGTGACGTTCCCGGCATCTCTGTGACCGATCGGGCCGAGGTGTGGAGGCTCTCCGACCTGATCGTCACGTAAGTCCGACTTCGTAACGTCCCTGTGACGCCTCCCTCACGAAAGCCTCACGTCCTGGGCTCCTCATGGGGGTCACAGCCTGCCAGGACCCCCATGAGGAGCCCAGGACACCCCCGCGCCATCTCGGACGGCCGCGAGCGCCGGGACCTCTGCCCCGGCGCCCGCCCGCCATGGACCCACTGAACCTACGGCGCCGTCACCGCCCAGACGCCGGCGACCAGGTAATCGCCTTTCGTTTCTTTCTTCGCTTTCGCGGCCAGCCCGATACCGAGCCGGTTCACGCTGTCGATGGTCAGCGCTACGGGCGCAGTCCCTTCCAGGTTGGTTTCCGTGGTCGCGTAGACGCAGAGCCAGCCGGCCGCGGCCGCCGGGGTCGTTTCACCGCCGCCGAGGCCCGGGCACTGGGCCGGGTAGGGGCCGCCCTTCGGCACGACCGACACCGCCGGGGTGTTCAGCAGCGCCTGCTGGAAGGTGAGCGAGCCGCGCGCCACCGGGGGCGTTTCGCCGGCTTCCGCCTCCGCTTTGGACTCGGTGCCGCCGAGGTCGAAGACCCCGCGCAGCGTCTGCCCGCTCTTCAGCGGCTGGACGTTGTTCAGCACTTCGCCGTTCAGCTTCGCCGCGGTCACGGCGCCGTCGGCCAGCTTGCCGGTGGTCACCGCGCCTTCGGCGAGGTTCCCGGTGACGACGCCCTTTTCGGCGATTTTCGCCGCCGTCACGGCCTTGTTGTTCAGCTTGTTGGTGGTGACGACGTTGTTGCGGATCTTTTCCGCCGTCACCGCGCTCGCGGCGAGCTTGCTGGTGTTGATGATCCCGGGGCCGAGGTTGCCCGGCAGCACGGCGTTGGGGCCGAGCTTGCCCGCGGTCACCGCCTTGGGCGCGATCTTGCCGCTGGTCACGGCCTTGCTGCGGATCGCCTTGGGGGTCACCGCGCCCTTCTTGATCTGCTTCGGGCCGACGCTGTTCTTCGGCAGCCCCGCGGCCACCGCCGCCCCTCCCAGGGCGATGAACAAGGCCAACGACGCGATCACGTTCGCGTAGGTCAGCCGGGGCAGAAATCGCTTCATCCTGCTTCCTCCTTTGGGTTTTCCGAGGGTGCTTTCACCTGCTTGGTCCCAGCACCTTCGATCCATCGGGCATAATCCCCCCAACATGGACCAGGTCGATTTGATTTGGAAGAACGGCGAGTTCGTCCCCTGGGACGACGCCAAGGTGCATGTGCTGAGCCACGGGCTGCACTACGGAACCGGCGTGTTCGAGGGCATCCGCGCCTACGAGACCGAGCGCGGCCCGGCCGTCTTCCGCCTGCCCGAGCACCTCGACCGCTTCGAGAAGTCGGCCGAGCTCTACTACCTCCAGATGCCCTTCGGCGCGGAGCAGCTGCGCACGGCGACCAAGGAGCTGATCGCCCGCAACGGCCTCACCTCCTGCTACATCCGCCCGCTCGCCTTCCGCGGCTACGGCGAGATGGGGCTCTACGCCAACTCGGCGCCGGTCGACGTGATCATCGCGACCTGGCCCTGGGGCGCCTACCTCGGCGACGAGAGCGCCGGCAAGGGCATCCGCGCCAAGGTCTCGAGCTGGCGGCGGATCAGCCCCGCGGGCGCGATCCCGCACGCCAAGGCCTCCGGCTCCTACCTCAACTCGATCCTCGCCAAGACCGAGTCGGCCAACGCCGGCTACGACGAGGCGATCCTGCTCGACGAGCGCGGCTTCGTCTGCGAGGGCTCGGGCGAGAACATCTTCGTGATCCGCGGCGGCGAGATCCTCACGCCCCCGCACACCGCCTCGATCCTCGACGGGATCAACCGCAAGTCGGTGATCCAGATCGCCCGTGACCTCGGCTACACCGTGGTCGAGCGCGACATCGCCCGCGCCGAGCTCTACCTCGCCGAAGAGGTCTTCATGACCGGGACCGCGGCGGAGATGGTGCCGGTGCGGGAGATCGACGACCACGGGATCGGCGGGCCGGG